>Ga0209164_1000349_pt1 | contig 121813 bp, 102 predicted proteins | sample MTBNYHSulfiMetaG_FD_187458 | JGI IMG/M metagenome (GOLD analysis project Ga0209164, IMG submission 187458) | Enrichment culture microbial communities from rom New York Harbor, USA that are MTBE-degrading - MTBE-NYH (New York Harbor Sulfidogenic)... | ecosystem: Environmental > Aquatic > Marine...
GTATCCCGTCATTCCGGCCCCGCATCAAGTGCGGGATAAACTCCAGCCGGAATCCAGTTACAGCTGTGAGGAATCTGACCAATTGGATTCTCTTCCCATGCTCGGATTCCTGGATGCCCCCGGCTAAATTCATGCCGGGACAGGCTCCTCAAGTCCGGCATGACGGAGTGCCAAATGCCGCGCCACTGCTAAGTGACGTTGTAGGGCTAATTAACCAATCAACCAATCACCCTGGAAGCCGCTCAGGAAAGTGCGCTCATATACCCAGCGCCTGGGACAGCGCCCTGCTCAATTTTCCCAGGCTACAGGGTTTGATCAGATATCCCTTGATAAGCCCCTTCACGGTTTCATCCAGGCCGTTCAGGTCCGCTTCGTCGTAGCCGGAAACAATGACGATTCTTGCCTTTGGGTCGATTTTTATGATCTCCCTGATGCACGCGATGCCATCCATCTCGGGCATCATCCTGTCCATGATGACGAGATCCGGCTTACACTGCTCGTAATACCTCACTGCTTCAACGGAGCGGTTCACCGGGATGGGCTTGTAGCCGAGACTGGCGACCAAATTGGAGACGGCGTCCAGTGCAAGGGGCTCATCATCCACGATGAGCACTTTCTCTCCCTTTCCGCGGATAATCTCCCTTTCCACTCTGGGGGACTGTTCTTTCGGGGATCTCGCCAGCGGAAGATGGATCTTGAACGTGGTGCCCAATCCCGGTTTCGACCACACGGAGATCGAGCCTTTGTGTTGCTGAATGATTCCGTGGGAAGAAGAAAGGCCCAGACCCGTGCCCTTTCCCACCTCCTTGAACGTCACGAAGGGATCAAAAATCTTCTCCAGCGTGTCTTCGTCCATGCCGCATCCAGTGTCAGCCACAAGGGCAACAGCCTTTTCCTCCTCTCTTCTGGCCTCGATGAGCAGTCTGCCCCCATTGGGCATGGCGTCTCTGGCATTGGTGAACAGGTTGGTGAACACCTGGCTCAGAAGCGCATGGTTCCCTTTCACGATAAGGTTTTTCTCCACGTTCATTACAATCTCAATGTTCTTGTTGAACACGCGTTCCATGATTTCCACGGTCTTTGTGAGGACATCGGACAAGTCCACATCCACCAGTTGAATCTGCTCACCTTTCTGGGAGAAGCGCAGCAGGTTATTGATCAAATCCACGCCCTTTTCCACGGAGTCGTAGATGCTTCGCGACACCTCCTCGACTTCAGGCATCTTCCCGTATTTCATTTCAAGGTATTCGATATTTCCAGAGATCGCCTGCAATATATTTCTGAAGTAGTGGGCGGTTCCTCCCGCAAGGGCACCGATGGACTGCATTTTCTGTGAAGCGAGGAGCTTTTCCTGCAATACCCTCTGCTCTTCCTCGGCTTGCTTTTTCTGCGTCACGTCATCATAGATGGCAACGATTTCCTCGGTGGGTAACCGATACACATAGTACTCTCTCCAACTTGGCCCCTCGCTCCTCTGCAGGAGGGTCACCGAACAATCTTCCGGGGTCCCTGTTTTCCATACCCTTTTTAAAACATCAAGGAGGCGAGCATTTTCGTACTCAGGGAAGGTCTCCAGGACCTTCCTGCCCAACAGGTCCCTTTTCCTGGCTCCCTCGATTTTGCGAGCGGCCCTGTTCAGATCCAGGATCTGGAAGTCCTTGCCTTCCCGGAGAGATCTTAAAACCATCACCCCGCTGCTCATGTTGTCGAAGATGGCTTTGAATCTTGCTTCGCTTTCACGGAGTTTCCTCTCAACGGCTCGCAGGGATCGGGTCCTTTCTTCGACTCTTTTCTCCAGGTCGGAGTAAAGGAGGGCGTTCTCGATGGCGATGGCTGCGGGACTGCTCAGGGTCGTAAACAGGTGGAGGTCCTCCTTGCGAAACCCGTGGGGTGTGCTCACGGAATCCACATAAATCACACCCAAAATCTGCGATCGACTGATCAGGGGAACGCACATGATCGAACGGATCCGTCCCATGCTGTCGGAGACCTCCTCCGGATCTTCGTCGCTCACATCCGGCATGGCCAGGGGCTTGCCCTCCTTGACGACCCGGTTCACCACGGTTCGGCTGTAGGGCAGAGTGGTATTTCCGCTCTCAAACCTGGACCTTGCGATGATTTGCTCCAGGTTGCCGGTCTCCCTGTTCAGCAGCAGGATCGCGCCCCGTTCGATTCTCTTGAATAGCTCGAAGATATAGTCGAGGACTTTTTCCAGGATCTCCTGAGTGTTCAGCGACTGCATCAGCACGCTGGAAACCTTGAAGACCAGTTCCATGTTCCTGTAAGGCGTCCCAGGCCGATCCCTGAGAAAAGAGCCCGTGTCGTCGAAGTCTCCCAGTTCTCTCGTGTCCCTGGAAGAGAAGCTTCCGGTGATGTGCTCTGAAATAGGCTCGCCAAGGCAGACGGTTGTCCTGCCCAGCCGAATGGGGCAACCTTTTTCTATCTCCACCACCTGGCCAGGCTCGATCCGTTCTCCGCGAAGGAGGGTGCCGTTCTTGCTTTTCAAATCTTCGATGAAGTACTTGTTGCCTTCCCTGAAAATCTTCAGGTGCTTGCGGGAGATGGAATTGTCCTTGATCTGGATATCGTTTTCCGAAGAGCGCCCCAGGGTAACCTTGTCTTTTCGAAGGGTGAAGGAATGCCCCTGGTATGGCCCTCCTGTGATATAAAGTTCGGTCATGAAGATTCTGTCCTTTTTAATAAAAACTTGACAGGATTGACAGGATTTTTCTTTGCTTTTCTCAGTTCCCGGAAGGCAGTGAATAAGCGCAATCCGCTTTCAGCGGAGGCTGGCCTAATTCTCTATATCCACGCTTTCCAGGCGGAGCAATGCCTTCTTTTCCCGGCCTCTCCAACCCACGCGGGTGCCTATTCGATTGTACATATTTTGTGCCTTCCATGCGATTCTCCGCCGTCAGGCAGATCATGTTTCCTCCCTTCCGTCCGGGAGAAGGGAGGAACAAAAGGATATCCTGTTAATCCTGTCAATCCTGTCTAAAAAATTGCCCCTCGAGTCCGCTTCCTGGGAAATCAGGGCGACGGCCGGTCCAGGAGTTTCGCTATGTGTTTTTTGAGGACCGCCATCTTGACCGGTTTGGCGACCACCAAATCCGCCTTTTTCTCCATGGCCGCCGCCTCGGGCTCCTTGCCATAACCCGTTATGGCAATTACCGGAATGTGTGGGTGCTTCTCCTTGAGCGCCGTAATGACCCCCACACCGCTCACGTAAGGCATGACAATGTCGGTGACCACCAGATCAAAGCCGCCCGACTCCAACTTCTTCAACCCCTCCATGCCGTCCCGGGCAGCAATGACCTCGTAGCCCAGGTACTCCAAATTCTTAATGATCATGGAAAGGATATTGGGGTCGTCCTCGATGACCAGAATCACTCTTTTCTGCCCCTCTTGAGGTGGCCCGTTCCCGGTTTCTCCTGGTTTTTCGTTCACGGCTATGGGGTCTCCTTATGCTCTGTCACTTTGCTCCTTCGATATAGGCAAAATCCTGGTCCTGGGTGTTCTTCGTTCCAATGGCCAAAATCTTCCTCCTGGGCTGAGAATCTTTCTGGAAATATATCCTTCCCGAGTAAGAAAAGTCCACCTCCAAGATGTTCATTTTTCCTCCTTTTCCAAAAACCTTCCGCTTCACTGGAACGAGCGAATCATCTTCATTGAGCCTGTGGATCACTTCCTCGGCCTTGAGTTGAAATTCATCGGAAAGGGAATGGAATCCCTCAACGGCCCGCTCCGTGAAGGTCAGATTCTTGTAAAGAACCCTGAACCGCTTGCTGGTGACTTCAATCAATTTTTTCTTTTTTTTCGGCTTCTCGAGTCTTTCCTTGAGCCGGTCGAGCTCCGCCCGCAATTCTACCAACTCGCCCTCAATCTGCACCTTCAAGTTTCGTTCCGTTTCTATGCCGTTCTCCAACTTTTCTAACTCTTCAAGCAGGACATCCACGTCTTTTGACAGGACCTGTTTCTCCTTCCTGAATTCCCCGATTTTCTTCAGGTAATCCCGTTCCTTGCTCTCCACATCCCTCAGTTTCGACTCCTTCTCACCCAGCTCGTTGGAAAGACGTTGAATGAGTTCCTTCTGTTCAGCCTCCTGCTCCTCGCTCTGCCGGATCTCTCTCCGTATAACCCTCAAGAAGAGCAGAAGAAACATGAACACATAGAAGATCAGGATGCTGTTGGACAACCAGCTGTTGTGTTTTATCCGCAGGTCCACGGTTAGAACCAAACCCTCGTTCAGCAGACTGTAGTTCTCTTCGGCCACCTCCACATAGTGGAGGGAGTCTGTGCGGGGATCCGAAAAGGACTTTTCCGAACCCTGGTCTTTGAACTCGGAAGGATACAGGATGCGATCATCCCTTGTCTTTACCAGGATATGGGTCCGGATGCCCAGCCTGTAATTGAAACTCTCCTTCATGTAGGCCCCGATGTTTCGGTTGATCTCCTCCTTGATGGGATAGAGGCCCTTGAGGAGCGGTTCGTAGTTCTGGATCATCACCTGCCTGAGCTGGGCAGTCTCGCGTTTCTGAAGGTAGAGTTCCAGGGCATGCAAGGTAAGCATGTAGCAGATGGGAGGAAGGAAAATGCAGAGAAATAAAAGTTTGAAAGGGAAATTCTTCATGGATTTCTGTGTTCGGTTTGCCGGTTTAGCCGGTTGGCCGGTTGGGCCAGTTGGCCGGTTAGCCAGTTGGCCGGTTAGCCAGTTAGCCGGTTAAATCCCCAGGGCTTTTCAGGTACCGGATCAAACCATCGATCATTCTTCGTACTTGGGCGCATTGTTCGTAACTGTTTTGAAACTCCTCTTCATTGTTATACCGTTCATCCAGGGCGACGTACAAACTAACCGCAGACTCAATTGGTCGATTGGTTCAATGGTTAAGTGGTAAAACCCAACCAGCTCAACCGACCCAACCGGCGAAACTGGCCCAACCGACTTACGATGCCATCTCTTTTAAAATCCTTCGCGCTTCTTCGGCGCCTTTGAAGTTTTCATCCAGTTTCAGGGCCTTCTCCAGGTACTCTTTGGCCTTGTCGGGCTGGTTATTCTTGTGATACGCCAGGCCGGCGTGGTAGGTGATCACAGGATTTTCCGGATCTCGCTCCAGGCTGTCGAGAAACTCGTGAAGCGCATTCAGGTAGCTGCCCTTCAAGTAGTATATCCACCCCAGGGTATCCATGACGTTCGGGTTCTTGGGCATTTTTTCCTTGGCCACCTGGGCCAGACCGAGTGCTTCGTCGATGTTTCCGCCCTTTTCGGCCAGTATCCACGCCAGGTTGTTGGCAGCGGGGGCGAAATCCCGCTGAATTTCCAGGGCCTTCCTGTAATTGCTTTCAGCCTTCTCCACGTTGCCCTTCTGGTCATAGATGGTTCCCAGCGCCATGTACCCCGGCAGATACGCAGGGTTCTTGCTCAAGACGGTTTCGTACTGTGAGATCGCTTCGTCGAGCTTTCCATCCTGCTGGTATATTCTGGCCAGGGCCACGTAGGGAGCAAGAAGATTGGAGTCCGTCTTGATGGCTTGCTCGAATTTCTGCCGGGCACTCTTGGTATCGTTTTTGGCCAGGAGAATGTTCCCCTCCAGGACTTCCACAAAAGCGACGATCGAAGGATTGTCCCCGATTTTCTTCTTCTGATTTTCGCAGAATTCCAGGGCCTTCTCATACTTTTTGTCCTGGACATAGAGGCCTGCAATCAGGCCCAGGGCCTCGGTTTGCCGGGGATTGACCTCCAGCGCCTTTTCGAAATGCTTGAGCGCCTCTTCCTTTCGCCCCGTAAGGTTATAGAGCATGCCCAGTCGCACATAGCCGGGCGTATAATCGGGGGCCAGTTCGATTACCTTCTTGAAAGAGGCTTCTGCGGCCTTGACATCCCGGTCCAGGACCTTCAGGCTTGCGTTCAGAAACACAACCCTGTAATCATTGGGTGCCAGTTTCAGCGCAGCCTCTATTTGCTGGCGCGCCAGATCCTGGCTTCTCTGCCGGAGATAGGACTCGGCAAGGATCACCCTTGCATCCACCAGCCGGGGATTGAGCTCCACAGCTCTCAGCAGATCTTTCTGGGCCAGTTCAGGCTCTCCTTTTCTAAGCAAGCACATCGCCCTGAAGTAATGAGCCATAGGTTCGCGGGGCCATTCCCTCACCACCAGGTCAAGTCTCTCCAGAGCCTGGGCGTAGTCTCCCTTGCCCATCAGGAGCCTCGCTTTCACATAATTCGCTGCCACGTGCCCCTTGTCTTTTTGCAGGGCCTTCTCGACGGTCGCCTCGGCTTCCTCCGTCTTTCCGAATTCGGACTGAAGCTCTGCCATGCGAACGAGGAGGTTCACGTCATCCTTCCTGATCTCCAGCGCCTTTTTCATTTCTGCTATGGCCTTATCATAAGATCTCCTCCGGGCGTAATAGGCGGCCAGACTTACAAGAGGCCCCACATCCTCCTTGGGTGCGGCGTTCATAGCCTCCCTATAGGTCTTCTCCGCCTCATCCCAGTTCTCCCGGCTTTCGTAGAATCTGGCCAGGATATAGAGGTTCTGATACCTGGAGTCGGGGCCCTGGACCATCTCCTTCAGCTCTGCTTCCGCCTTGTCCCACTGCCCCTTCGAGGCATAGATACGGGACAGCTCCACGTAGGGCACGCTGGAGGAAGGATCCGCGGAGATCGCCTCCAAATATGCCTTCTCCGCCCGGTCAAGGTCACCCTTGAGGATAAACAAACGAGCCAGGGAGATATTGGTCTGGAAATTTTTGGGATCGATGGAAATTGCCTTTTCCAGCGTCTTTATGGCTGAATCCGTATCTTTTTCCCGGATTTGAACCCCGGAAAGAAGGAGCAGGCCCTCTATGTGAGAGGGAGACTTTTCGAGAATCAACTCAGCTTTCTCTCTCGCCTCCTTGGTCTTTGCGCCCAGGAGATAGAGCTGGCCCATCTTCAACTGGGCCTTCAAATTCGCCGGATTCACGGAGGCCGCACGAGCGAAAGATTGAAATGCTTCACTTCCCTGCTTCAGCCTGAGATAGGTCTCACCCAATTCGTAGTAGGCGGCATCGTCCTTCGGGTCAAGCTGAACCACATTTTTGAATTCGATTACCGCTTTCTTGAGTTCGCCGTTTTGCACATATTGCTTCGCTCTTTCCAGGTGTTTGGCCTTCTTCTCCTCTTTGCTGGCGCAGCCGGAACAAACAAGAATGAAGCAAAAACAGATCATCACCCATGGCAGGGCCATTTTCCATTGACCCTTCGTTTTCCCCCCTTGATCCTTCATTTTCCCCCCTCGGCATCTAAAGTCTTTGTAAAGCTCACCATAACTCGTAAGAGCCGTAACCTATTATATTAACAGGTAGAGGCCACTTCTGTCCAGCCGATTCTCGGTGAAAGGCAGAATACAGGAGACAGGAGACAGGAGGCAGAATACAGGAAACAGGAGACAGGAGACAGAATAGAGTCGGTTGGGTGCCGGGTGCTGCAATCTGGTTTGCCGGTTGGGGGTTCCCATCTAACCAATCAACCAATTAACCAATTGACCCAAAAGATGTTCCCAAAGCCCTCCCGCCCTCGTGCCTTGCGCCCTCGCGCTGAATGGTGTTCCCATTTAACCAATTCACCAATCAACCAATCAACCAATCAACGGTCAACGTCACTCGCCGCAGTCGGACATGTGAGCGTGCTATCCTCTTGATCCCTGGGCTCCTCTCTGATAAAAAGTTGGTTGCTGAAAATGCGCAAGTTCACCTTTTCATCAAACAAACAATTTCGCGGCTTTTTGACCAGGACCGCGGCCGCCTTGCTGCTGCTCCTTCTTGCCGCTTGTGCCGGCGCTCCCCCTCAGCCCAAGAGAGTCGATAATGTCTGTGAGATATTCCGGCAATATCCCGAATGGTACAAAAGCGCACGAAAGTCTTACGAAAAGTGGGGAACCCCTATCCCCATCATGATGGCGATTATCCATCAAGAATCCAGATTCCAGGCGGACGCGTTGCCCCCTCGTACCACCTGTCTTTGCATTTTCCCCGGGCCGCGCAAATCCTCTTCGTACGGATATTCGCAGGCAGGGGATGAAGCATGGGAGGATTACATGAGAAGCACAGGGAACAGGGGGGCCGACAGGGATGATTTCGGAGACGCCATTGATTTCGTGGGCTGGTATTGCGACACGAGCCGGAAGAAATGCGGCATTTCCAAGCAGGATGCCTACCACCTTTATCTCGCCTATCATGAAGGCCATGGAGGGTACAACCGAAAGACGTATCAGAACAAAGGATGGTTGTTGGGGGTGGCCCGCAAGGTCCAGAGCCGCGCCAACCGGTACACCTCCCAGTTGACTTCCTGCGAGTGGGAGTTTAGGAAAAAGAGACCATGCTGCCTGTGGCCTTTCTGAATTTCGGCCGGAAGGGCCACCCGCATGGGTTAGAGAGGCCGTGAAAAGAAGGCAAGCACCGCCCTGCAAAGCGCGGATGTATAAAACCGGGTCAACCCGCGCTGAAAGCAGATCGCGTTTCCTCAGTTTCTTCCGGAAACTGAGGGATGCGACAAAAAATCCCGTTTAAGCGTGCCTGTCCCGCTGGTTCGTAGCGGGATTAATTCACTCCAAAAGAGTAAATCCCGTGGGACAAAAAATTGTTCGGGTTAGTTCCTTGCCTCGGGCACCTCGATTGTCCCTTCAACAATACCGCATTGGATTTTTTCCAGCTTCTCCATGATTTCGGGACCGACGATTTCTTTCATTTCTTCGTCCATGCTCAATCCCACACCCTTGTGGGCCATGTCATAGGTGATGACGGCTCCATTCCCGTGGGTCCCCTCCAAAATCTTCCGGACGGTGTCGAAAATCGATTGTTCAATCTCCTTGACCACCCGCCCGACCACAAATCCGGAAGCCGGAGATTCCCGGTCAGAATCCGCACCGATGACATAAAAATTAGCCTCCTTCGCGGCTCCAATCACACCGTTGCCGCTCCTCCCCGCGGCCTCAAAGATAATATTCGCACCTTTTCTGGACAGCTTCAGGCCGGCCTTTCTCCCTCCTGCAACGTCTTCAAACCTGTCAACATATTCGATCTCCACGGCCACCCCGGGGTCCACGTACTTGGCGCCGGCCTCATACCCGGTCATGAGGTTCCAAACCCCCGGGATGTCTTTTCCTCCCACGGCCCCGACCACCTTCGCCAAATTGATTTTCCCATCCCTTTCCTTTGTAGCCATCATCGCGGCCAGTGCTCCGGCCAGAAAGGAAGCTTCATTTTCCAGATAACGAATCGAACTCACGTTGGACGGTCCATTTAGCGCTGCATCGATATGAATGAACTTCCTGTCGGGAAACTTCGAAGCCACTTGCATCATGGGTTCAGCGAGCTCACGTCCCATGGTGAAAATAACTCCATGGTCTCGCGCCGCTGCGGTGATTTTCTCTGAAAATGCCACCGGGATGCCCACACATTCAAAAACCGTGGTTTCGACTCCCAATTCCTTGGCGGCGAGCATCAATCCCCCGTTTGCCGACTCATAGAAGGAGCGGTCACCGAGCCTTCCGGCAACCACCAGGGCGATCTTTTTCGCGTCGGCAAAAGTTGCAGGCAGCTCCTTTCTGCGATGCATCGCACAGGTCCCTTCAAACACCACCCCTTCATCGATCACCAGAGTTGGAGACGTGAGATTTCCGAAAATCTTCCCGGGCGTGAAAGCCTCGATCCTTTGATCTGCAATGACATTGCCGCGGATCTCTCCCCGGATCACCACGCAGGCAGCGTGGACATTGCATTCAAGAACTCCGCCCTCACCCACGACGAGCGTGCCGTCTCCAGAGATCTCCCCCTTGAAGTAGCCGTCGATACGAATAGAGCCCTGGAATTTCAGTTTGCCTTCGAACTCGGTGTCTCTACCCAGAAAGGCACTCATCTTGTGATGGTTTTTCATACCGTTTCACCCCGTCCCTGGAGATGATCCAGCTCTTTTTCCTCGCTTGTTTCTGCCTGCATTCCCTTTCGGGCTCACTTCGCCGATCCCCCTGCCCCGTGTGCCCGAAACTCCTCCCCCTTCCGGAAAAGAGAAGCGAGAGGCAATTTCTACTTCTCAAATACCACGCCCCTTGCCGAAACGGCTTTGTGCAAGAAGCATGCCCTGCTGATTCCTATCTTTCTGCGCCGCCCTTCGCCCTTCCCGCACTGATGTTTCCCCGAAAGCGGTGGCGCGGAACACAGGGGATAAAATCCCCTGCCGGTGCCGCTGTAAAAGGGATGCTCCCTCAGACTCCCCTGAGGAAAAGTTCCGGACCCCGTACCCGGCAACGGGAATGGGACCGGCGAGCTTCACACAAAGGGCTTGAATTGGAGGCCCCTCTTTGCTAGGTTATTATAAACGATTTGCAGAAAAAAATCGTTCTGAAATTTCAGGAGGCCCTGTTGGATCAGCTTCCCGATTTGCAGAAACTGTGTCCCTTAAAAAGCGAGAATTGCCCGGCTCTTGACGAGATTCGACGACTAAGAGCCGAGTGCGAAAAGCTCAGAAAACTGTCCCAAGTCGACACCCTCACCGGATTTTTCAACCTTCGTCACATGTTTGCAACCCTCGAAGTGGAGATGGAGCGGACTCGCCGAACAGGTCTGCCTACCGCTCTCATCATGATCGATCTGGACCATTTCAAAGACATCAACGACACTTTCGGCCATGAATCGGGTAACAGAGCTTTGCGGTGGCTTTGTGACGTGTGGCGCCAGAACATGCGGCGTATCGACGTGCCGTGTCGTTACGGGGGAGAGGAATTCGCCGTGCTTCTGCCGGGCACCCATTTGATACAGGCGGTGAGAGCCGCTGAAAGGTTGCGGGTCTCAATTGAAAATTCTCCGGTCAAACTGAATGGGGATCTGGTCCGATTGACAGCCAGCTTTGGAGTTGAGGCCTACCAGGCCCGACACAAGCTTTCCGTCCAGGAATTCATTGGACGAGCGGACCAGTTCCTCCTGGAGGCGAAGGCCAAGGGCCGAAACCGCGTGTGTTACGGGGATGTGGACAAGCAGATTGCAGCCGGAGGCATTACGAGCGAAGAACGGGAGGCGCTGCTGCACTTACCGGGCAAGCGTTGAGGATTGAGTTAGATCCTCAATGGGCGCAGGAAGCAATCACCATGTGAAATTCACCAGAACGAGCGCCAAAGGCGGGGTCGGCGAGACGAGCATCGCCGTCATATCTCAACTTCCATTCCTTCCCGGGCGAAAAATACCTCCATATCGCCCGTGTTCCTCGGCGCACAATACTTTTCGGCCAGTTCGTCTATCTGGGCATCCGTTCGAATGGGATCATGGTGAAAAAGGGCCAGCCGTTTCACCCTGCTCCGCCTGGCTGCGGCGATGGCATGTTCATAGGGGGAGTGGCCCCAACCCACTTTGCCCGCCTCATACTCATCCTGGGTGTACTGGGTGTCGTGTATCAGAAGGTCCGCATCAGCAAAGAACTCTTCCACGCGTCGATTTTCCTCCTCAGCCACCCGTTCCCCTTCCCGAGCTATGGCCTCGTCATAGGACGCATCATTGGGGTCGGTACTGAAAACGTTGTGGAAGGGCTCGGTGTCGTAAGCGGTACAGAGGAGTTTGCCTTCATATTCAAACCGGTAACCAAGACACAGTAGCGGATGGTTGAGATACTTGGTGGTGAGAACGATCCCATCGCCAAGATCCACACGCCACTCTTTGAGAGCCGTGTATTGTATCTTGGAGGCCAATTCCGCCTGACGGACGGGAAAGTACCGGTAGGTCAACTGGCCTCCTACGACTTTTTCAAGAGTATCTTCTTCATAGGTAACCGGACCATATACTTCAAGGGTCGTGGTGGGAATATAGATCGGAGCAAAAAACGGGAAACCCATGATATGGTCCCAGTGCGTGTGGGTCAAAAAGATCTGTGTGTTGATGGGGCCTCTCTTCAAATCATTGGCCAACAGGTGATTGCCGAGTTCCCGGATCCCGGTACCCGCGTCAAGAATGATCAGCCTTTCAGCGTCCCCGAAGCGCAGTTCGATGCAGAGCGTATTGCCCCCGTATTTAGCCGTGTTCGGGCCCGGGGCGGGAATGGATCCTCTTACGCCCCAGAATTTTGTCTTCATCCGTTGAACCTCTTCCCGGCCACCTGCAAGAACACCTTGGCCTTTTCTATGTTCTCAAGCACACTCTGCCGCAGTTCCGAAACTGCGGCCCAGGTCACGTCAACCTTTTCGAGGAGCGCATGAAACACGCCTTGGTCGGGGAAAAAATCCCTGCAGGTACCCACCTCAAACAGGTTTGTGGAGATATTTGCCAGGGCCACGATGCTGACCGATTGGGCATCCATTTCCTCATCGTCGTCTTGAATACCGTGATGGTTTCCGAGGGCAAGCCCCACGAGTCCATCCAGGTTCCATTTGTTGGCGATCATTTCTCCCACGAGATTGTGGTCGATTTCGAAAACCATGTTCTCAGCTTCATAGAGGGGGATTTGCTCAACCCTCGCCCGTTCCACAGCCTGCACATACCCCTCGGGAAAACAGTTGTTCAGGGGGATCTTTCCAAGGTCGTGCAAGAGCCCCGCCACAAAAAACACTTCCAGCTCCGACTTATCAACGCCTTTAATTTCCGCCAGCGCTTTTGCGGTCACCCCCACGCAAATGGAATGAATCCAGAAGTCATCCATGGAAATGGACTTAAAAGAGTCCTTTCCACCCAGACTCTGCAGGATTGCCGTACTCAGGGCCAAGTTCTTCACCGTGTTCAGGCCCAGCATGATGATTGCGCGGGTTAACGAGGTGATCCTGTTGGGCAAAGAATAGTACGCGGAGTTGATAAGACTCAGGACTTGCCCGGTCAGCACCGGGTCAAGGGATATGACGCGATTCAGATCATTGGGGGAGGTTTGGGGGCTGTTGCAGATTTCGAGCACTTTTGTCACCGTGGTGGAAAGGCTCGGCATCCGCTTGATATAACTATGAATGCGCCTCAACCGCTTTTCTCTGCTCGGAGATTCCTTGAACATGGTTCAACTCTGTTGGCCGGTTTGGCCGGTTGGCCAGTTGACCGGTTGGCCGATTTGGCCGGTTTGGCCGGTAGCCAGTTGAGCCGGTTGGGGGTTACAATTAACCAATCAACCATTTGACATCAGAAGCAGTTCCCCGGTTTGCCGGTGAAGGGAGGCACCCTTCAAGAACCTCGGGGTCTGCGACCGCACAGGTTCCCCTGGCGACGCACTGCGGGCCGTTCACCGTTAAAACCCTTGGGGCACATTACCCAGAACCCGGCAACAGGAACCCGGCACCCAGCACCCAGGACCAACCGGCAAACAGGCTCAACTGGCAAACCGATCCCTGCCAAACATGAAAATCGGCAATCTCCCCCAAAACCATTAACCCAAAAACCACCTTGCGAAGAGAGACCCCGTCCTCTCAGAAGGGGACAGCGGCTCAAAGTGGAACCGATGCTTTATAAAATGTCCGAAACCCGACTACCTGGTATGGGACGCTCGCTGCGGGGACGAGAATCACTTTCCCCCTGCTCAGCAAGATGACCGACCCCGTGCCCGGATCCATGGCCTCGGCTTCATCCCACCGGCACAAAAGGATCTCCGCGCTTCGAGCTCGTGCAATGCTAAAGGCTTCCCCTGCTTCACACGAATGGCGGTTTTCAACTTCTCTTCCCGTTGAGCCCGCCATCTCCGTTCTCAATGCGTTCTTTTAGAAGAAACAGCTTCAGAGTCCGGAGTCCAGGAAGATCCAAATCTTTCGTTTTATCTCCCCGGTTTTTCCCCAAAAGAAATGGTCAGCGCCTTCAATGACCTGAAGTTCAATTTCCGGGCTCCAGCCCGCAAGCAGTTTCCTGATCATCCGCGGCGGAGCGATATCGTCCTCAGATCCTGTAATCACCAATCGGATCTTAGGGTTGTATTGCAGAAATGAAAAGTCGATAAAATTCACGGGTGGAGAAATCATGACGATCCGAGCCGCCTTTGAGAACGGATCCACTGCCATGGCGTTCACCCAGGCGCCAAAGGAGTAGCCCACCAGGTCTATGCTGGATTTTCCTTTTTTGTCCAGGAAGTCCAAGGCCGCGTGAACATCGCTCTGCTCACCGATTCCCTGATCGTAGCGACCCTCACTTTCTCCTACCCCCCGAAAATTGAACCTGAACGTGGTGTAATTCCTCTCCCGGTAAGCACCCACCACCGACTCGACCACGTTGTTGTACATATCCCCCCCGTAGAGGGGATGAGGGTGGGTCACCACGACAGCGGCTTCGCCCCGCAAGGAGTCCAACAAACCCTCTATCTTGATATCCCGGGACTGGATAAAGACTTTTTTTTCAGCCATCGAACGACACCTCATGGCCGGTGGGCCGGTTGGCCGGTTGAGCCGGTTGGCCAGTTTAGCCGGTGGCCCGGTTTGCCAGTTTGCCGGTTGGCCGGTTTGCCAGTTTCCCGGTTTAGCCGGTTGGCCAATAGGCCGGTTGAGCCGGTTGGCCGGCTGGGTGTTCCCATTTAACCAATCAACCAATTAACCCAAAAGGTGTTCCCCCTTGCGCCCTCGCGCCTTGCGCTCTCACGGTCAAAGGTGTTCCCAATCAACCAATTGACCAATTCACCAATTAACCCCGCCCAGCATCCAGAAGCAAACCCCCAGTACCTAGAACCCAGACCCCAACTGGCTAAACCGGCTAAACTGGCGAACCGGGCAACCGGCTAAACCGGCAAACCTCTTACCCCGTTCGGCATCTGTTGACCAGTCGCCCAATCCCCTCGATTTCAACCACCACCTCATCTCCGTCTTTCAGGTAAACCGCAGGATTGCGAAATACTCCCACGCCGCTGGGGGTGCCCGTCAAAATTATGTCGCCCGGCAGGAGAGTGAAATGACGGGAGAGAAAGCTGACCACCGTGGGCACCCCGAAGATCATAAAGCCGGTATTGCTGTCTTGCATGAGTTCGTTGTTGACCCGGCACTTGATATTTTGCCTATGAGGGTCGCCCATTTCCTCTTTCGTGACAATCCACGGCCCGATGGGGCAGAACGTATCCAGCGACTTGCCGCGAACCCACTGACCGTCGCCGAATTGCAGGTCCCTGGCACTCACGTCGTTTGCGCAGGTGTATCCGAAAACAGCCTCGATCCCATCCTCTTCACTAAAATTGCGTGCGCGCTTTCCGATGATCACGGCCAGCTCTGCTTCAAAGTCCACCTTCGCGGTCACGTTCCTATCCCAGCAAATGTCAGCACCATGCCCGATCAGGCTGCTTGGGAACTTGGCAAAAAGAAGCGGCACTTCCGGCACCTTCCCCTTCCCTTCTTCCGCGTGGTCCCGATAGTTGAGGCCGAGCGCGATGATCTTTGACGGCCTCGTTATGGGTGGGGCAAGCTCAACTTCACGGAGAGGAATGATTCCACCCGAAGGCTCGGGGGAACGACTGCTCACCATGAAATCGATCATGTCACCTTCGAAATTTAGAGGAGAAAGGCCCTCTTCTCTCACCAGTCCCAGTCTTACTCTTCCGTTTTGGTAGTACTGTGCAATTTTCATGACGACGCACTCTAATCTGAATAAAACGTGATTTGCGACTCCCAGATCCTACCTTGAAAACTCAAGCACTTAACCATCAAAGACCTCAAATTTGGTTTTATTTGAACCAAAATGAACTGTGATATTAATCACAGCCTGCTCCCCTGGTCAAGGAGCAAAAAACCCTTGAAATCGTTCCTTTGAGGCCTTAACATTGCGGCGGCGAACGATAATACATGTCAAATGACGGAGGCCGAACGACAAAGCCACGCCTCCAACCGGAAACCTGAGCCAAGGGTGACCGCGGGGAAAAAGTCGGCCATGTTGACGGCGTCAAGATATCGTTCGTGCAACCTATCGGGACCTCGTTTTCGAAAGCAAAAGCGACTCTTCACATTTGGACATTATGACGGGGTTGTCTTCCCATGGGCAGTCTCCCATTCTCGAAAAAGGATTTTTCCGGCTTTTGTCGACTTCTCTACGAGCGACGCCTGGTTTCCGGCACAGGGGGAAATTTGGCTGTGCGAACCCGGAGAGGGATATACCTCACTCCATCCGGTTACTCCCTTCGCCGGGTAACTCCCGAACGGGTTGTCAGGGTGAGCCAAGAAGGCGAGGTTCTCGAAGGCGGGCAACCTACCAAGGATGTTCAAATGCATCTGGAGGTCTTGCGGAAAAAACCTGACATCAATGTGGTCTGCCATGTCCATGGCGCTTATATTATCGCTGCCTCCGCCATGCTTAGCCCCGGACCCAGCTCACTTCCACCGTTCACCCCGGGCTTTGTTTTCTACGCTTACCCGCTCCCCATGCTCCCCTTCATCGTTCCCGGGACTAGAGAACTTGCAGAGGCGGTGGTCGAGGAACTGTCTACCAGAGCCCGCGGCGCCCTGCTTTTACAAAACCACGGTCTCATAACCATCGGCAGGGATTTCGAGGAGACGCTCAATCTGGCAGAAGAGATCAATGAGGCCGCACAAATCTTCGTGCTCGGCAGCGCAAAGGCGAAGACCATTCCCTTCAATCTGTTGGACAAAATACGAGGAACCGGCAAACCATCGGACAATGACTCCAGGTGAGACCGGGCAGTCCTGACCCGTCGAAACAACAGGCGACGGGGGAGCCGGGGGGGACTGAAAACATTAAAGGGAGCGCATGCCGCCCGCAAGAAATGAGCGTGCATCGTTCAAGCCAAATTTCATTTCTTCATCTCTATTTATTTTGACAAAACTTAATTCTTTGTTATAAATGAATCGAAAGGTTGGCCGCCGGCTTCATATTTTCGAGCAACGGGGTAAAAGGAAGGGATGGGCCGGAGGGAATTTCTTGATGACACAATTCAGAAATCATAGAAGGAGGTAAGAAAGAGCGATGACTACTGAGAGCCCCCTAAAAGACAAGGTCGTCCTTGTGGTGGACGACGAGCCCGACGTTCTGGAAACGGTGGAGGACGAGCTCGAGATGTGCCTTGTTCACAAGGCGAAGGACTATGATACAGCTGTCCAGTACCTCCTGAGCTACACCTATGACATCGTAATCCTAGATATCATGGGTGTAAACGGATTTGAACTTCTGAAAAACAGCGTGTCCAGAGGATTTCCCACGGTCATGCTTACCGCTCATGCTCTTTCACCGGAATCGCTGAAAAAGTCCATCAAGCTAGGGGCGGTTTCTTTTCTCCCAAAGGAAAAAATTTCAGACCTCAGGCACTTCCTTGAAGATGTTGTGCTTGGCGAGGGAAAGCCCGTCTGGCAGAAGCTGTTCGACAAGCTCGGCGATTACTTCAACAAGCGATTCGGTCCCGACTGGAAAGAAAAGGACAGGTTTTTCAAGGAGTTCGAGGAAACCCTGAAAGCGGAGTTAAAAGACGAAGCGTAAGCTTCGCATTGAAAAATCCGCATCAACTCAGCCGCTGGCCCGGAAGATTCACAAGAAAGCAGCGTATGAGGGAGTATCTCTTCAAGGCTCAATGAATACCGTCTTTTCGCACCTGCGGCATTTCCAATTGGTGAATCATCGAGTGGCAGGAGAGCCGGCGTCTTCCCATTGAAATGGGACTGCTTTTTCCCGATAACTGGTGCCCATCCGCAGATTTCCTTACCCGGTGGAAAGGTCAAGGCATTTTGTCCTGACCTCGTCCGTGACCGGTCCATGCGGATCTTCGAAGACGCGCAGCGCGGGCGCTCCCGCAGCGCCGGCGTTTGCGCGGAGTCTCCGGCGTATGTGGGGGCGGAACTCCACATTATTCTCATGGGTGGGCATGGGCAGGAGTTCATTTTCAATGTTTGAGGACTGGCTATGGGATATCTGGAAGGTTTACAAGAATACCTGGACCAATTTTATCAGCTTTCCGTTTTTGACGAGGCCTTGAATTCAAAGCGTCCCTGGGAATTCCACCTACACGACCACCGCATTGTCACAGCAAAAATCCTGGAGAACCTCAAGTACGACATCCGACTGAACGCTGAGGGATCAGGAGAGGAAGTCGTCCCGAAGATCCATGTCAAATTTCTGTGCCAGGAAGAAATGGCCGGGTCTGTCAAGCCATTTCTAAAAGTCAATAAAGAGGTACAGCAACTCGCTCTGAAGCCTATCTTCTCCCCCTCGAAAAGGAACCACATCAAAAACAAGTCCCTCTTTCCTTTGATGAAAGAAAGGCAGGTGGTCTTTTTGACCCTTCTCGAGGGCGACATTATGAGAGGAATTATCGCCGGTTTTACCCGCTATGAAATTACGCTTCACCTGAAGGGGGGAACACCGGTCACCGTATTGAGGCATTCCATTTATGATATGCGGGACAAAAAGGGCCGATGTTTCTTGAAGTCCTTTCAGGAGACTCACAGGGATTGGGAAAGGAGTCCGCTTTACAAAGAAACCTCTCCTGAAGCATGAGTTTTTCCACTGCGCCGAAGGGTTTTTTCCTGCCGCTGCTCGTGGCCTCAGATAGAAATGAAGATTCGCCATCTCCACGCCTGGAACGTAACCTACCGCGAGGCTGTCCAAATTCAGAATGGGCTGCGTCTTCAACTGGTCGAAAAAAGTTTGGGCCCGGTTGGCTATGTGGCAGGAGCCGATGTAGCCAGCGCAAAAAAATCTCAAGCCGTGTGGGCCGGCATCGTTGTATTGAGCTACCCTGGGCTCTGCAAAGTGGATGAAGCCTGGGCCAAAGGGCGAGCGGATTTTCCTTATATACCGGGACTGTTGAGTTTCAGGGAGATCCCTTTTCTCCTGAAGGCGCTTGAAAGAATCCGCATTGAGCCCGATCTGATTTTGTGCGACGGCCAAGGAATTGCACATCCACGGGGACTGGGACTGGCCGCCCATCTCGGTCTTCTTCTGACGAAAACCACTGTGGGTTGTGCCAAAAAACGACTCGTAGGCAAATTTTCCGAGGTAGGCCCGAACAGAGGAGATTACAGCCTGCTTTTCCATGAGGACCGCCCTGTGGGGGCGGCGGTCAGGACCAGAGCCGGAGTCAAACCCTTGTTCGTTTCCCCGGGATACGGAATCACGATTGATGAGGCTGTAGCGACGGTTCTCGGCTGTTGCGGGCGCTACAGAATACCGGAGCCGATTCGGCAGGCCCATTTCCTGGCCAACGGGCTCAGGCAGCGGGAAGAGGCTCCCTGAAGGGACATCCCTTCTTCCGGCAGGCCAAAAAAGGCTCAGAGCTCTTCGGATTTTTCAAAGCCAGGACCTTGGTGCCGCAAAGGGGACAGGAGCGATCTACAGGTTCATCCCACATGGCAAAGTTGCATCTCGGGTATTGATTGCACGCATAGAACTTCTTCCCTTTCCTGGAGGCCCGCTCCACCAGCACTCCCCGGCACCCCTCCCTGGGACACGGAACGTTCGTGCTCACAGGTTCGGTATGGGTACACTGCGGATAATTTTCGCATGCCAAAAACCTTTGACCTGATCGGTTCGCTTTCAAAACCATCCGCCCACCGCATGCCTTGCACTCGGTGTCGGTGAGCTCGGTTTTCATTTCCTTCATTTCCCCTGTTTCGATGGGGCGGGTGTTTCGGCAGTCCGGATAGCCCGAGCAAGCAAGGAAGGGTCCGAATTTGCCCTTTTTGACCACCATGGGCTTCCCGCATTTCTCACAAGGACCCGCTTCCTCTCCCGTCTCGGAGGTAGCCTCCGGGATGATTCTCCCCTTTTCATCCCGGCTGAAATTGGCTGTGTTCCTGCATTCCGGGAAACCGGTGCAGGCCAGGAAGAGTCCGTTCTTTCCCGACTTTATGGTCATGGGGCGCCCACATTTGGAGCAGGAAATGTCCGTGGGGATTTCGCCTTTCATTCCCTTTTCCGCCTCGGTCAGATCTTTTTGGAAGGACTCATAGAATTGCTTCAGGACCCTGCTCCATGCAACCTCCCCCTGTTCGATTCTGTCCAGATCGTTTTCCATCTGCGCGGTGAATGCCGTGTTAAGAATATCGGGAAAGCTCTTCACCAGAAGGTCCGTCACAAGAAATCCCAGCTCCGTCGGCCTGTAGAGCCGGTTTTCCATGGCTACGTATTCCCTGTCGGTGATGTTGCCAAGGATTGTCGCATATGTGGAAGGTCTTCCTATCCCATTTTCCTCCAGCGCCTTGATGAGCGTAGCCTCCGTAAATCTGGGCGGCGGCTGGGTGAAATGCTGAGCCGGCTCCAGTTTTATCAGCTTGAGGATTTCGTCTTTTTCCAGGGGCGGAAGCTGGTCCTCTCCACCCTTCTCCCCCTCCGCTCCGTCCTCTTGGTAGAGGACCGTAAATCCCTCGAAAACAACCACAGACCCGGATGCTTTGAAAGTGCCTCTGCCGGCTTTGATCTCCACCTGAGTCTGATCAATGATCGCCGGATTCATTTGACAGGCGACAAACCTTTTCCAGACGAGCCTGTAGAGGGACAACTGATCCTTCGTGAGATAGCGTGAAACCTCTGCCGGATTTAGTTCGAGAGAAGTCGGGCGTATGGCCTCGTGTGCTTCTTGGGCGCCCTTTCGGCTCTTGAAATGGTTGGGTTTCGGGGGCAAGTAGTCTTTACCGAATTTTTGAACAATGAAATCCCTGGCCTCGGAAATGGCGTCAGCCGAAAGCCTGAAGGAATCGGTCCTCATATAGGTAATGAGGCCCACATGGCCACGATCCCCCAATTCAATCCCTTCGTAGAGGCTCTGGGCAATGGACATGGTCTTCTTCGCCGAAAACCTGAGCTTCCTGTAAGCCTCCTGCTGAATAAGGCTGGTGATGAAGGGGGGGGGAGGATTCTTTTTTTTCTTCTTTTTGGTGATTGTCAGGACCCTGAACGGTTGCCCCTGGATCTCCGAAACAATCTCCCGGGTCTGTTGCTCATTTTTTAGCTCGACCTTCTTGTTATCAACCTTCGCCAGCCTGGCTTTAAAGGGCGGGGGCTCTTTCGCTTTCAGATGCGCCGTTAGAGACCAGTATTCCTCCGGCTCAAAAACCTGGATCTCGCGTTCCCGATCGCAAATCATCTTCACGGCCACGGACTGGACGCGCCCGGCGCTCAGACCTCGCTTCACTTTCGTCCAGAGTAGAGGTGAGATCTGGTATCCCACAAGACGATCCAGGATTCTCCTGGCTTGCTGCGCCTCAAATCTGTCCCGGTTGAGGTTCTGAGGCTTGGACACCGCCTCCCGGATGGATTTCGCGGTAAGTTCGTTGAAAAGCACCCGGAAGATCTTCGTCTTACCATTCTTCAGCTCATCGGCGATGTGCCATGCGATTGCTTCGCCCTCTCTATCGGGATCAGGGGCCAGGTAAACCGCCTCGGCCTCCTTCCCCGCGGCTTTGAGTTCCTTGAGAATTTTCGCCTTCCCCTTGATGGTCACATATTGAGGAGCGAAATCCTTGTTGATCTCTACGCCCAGCTTATTTTCCGGAAGATCCTTCACATGGCCCACGGAGGCCAGGATTTTGAAATCAGATCCCAGATATTTCCGAATTGTCCTGGCTTTTGCCGGAGATTCAACAATGAGTAGATTCTTGATCATCGTTTCCCTGTAAGGTTGGCCGGTTTGCCGGTTGGGCCGGTTCGCCGGTTGACCAGTTGGCCGGTTGGGGGTTCCCAATGAACCATTCAAGTAATCAAGCAATTAACTCAAACGCAGTTCCCTGTTTGACTAATTCACCAATTAACCAATTAACCAATTCACTAATTCACTAATCAACCACTCAACCATTTGGCCCTTCCCGAACAAACATCTTCCCGGGAAGTTGTTTCACAAAGCCCTTTAGCTCCATTTTCATCAGGGTAGCCAGCACCTCCCCCGGATCCATCTGGCTGATCCTGACAATCTCATCAATATGAACCGGGTAAGGCCCCAGGACCTGGTGGATCTTTTTTTCGGAGGAGTCCGTATCAATTAACGTGCCAGAAAACCTTCCTCCCCGATGATTTTCCTCCCCCACGGCCGCTCCATGTCCGATTTCCTCCAGAATATCCTCCGTGGTTTCAACAAGTTTCGCCCCTTGCTTGATAAGCCAATGGGTGCCACTGCTCTTGTAGGATTCAATGCTGCCGGGAACGGCGAACACGTCGCGACCTTGATCCAGCGCGAAGGAGGCCGTAATCAGAGAACCACTTTTCTTTGTGGCTTCCACCACGACAACGCCCCTGCTCAGACCGCTTATGATTCGATTTCGTATGGGAAAATTCCGGGGTTCGGGTGGAGTCCCCATTCGAAATTCGCTGACCAGCGTGCCCTGATCCGCGACCTGCTCAAACAAGCCCTTATTGGCAGCCGGATAGACCACGTCAATACCCGTGCCCAACACGGCTACCGCGAAACCTCTCCCACGGAGACAGCCCACGTGGGAAGCAGCGTCAATCCCAAAAGCCAGGCCGCTTACAATACCAACTCCTCGTCTGGCAAGCCCCATTCCGATTCTCTCAGCCGTCTTCAGGCCATAATGGGTTGCATTCCTTGAACCAACGACCGCAATAAAAGATTGGTCCGGGGGAATGTCTTTTCCCTTAGCATAAAGGACCATCGGGGGGTAATGAATTTCTCTTAACAAAGCCGGGTACGAGGGATCCGCGTAGGTAATAAGGCGGGCATTGCATCCTTCAACCCTTCTCATCTCCTCGACTGGATCGCACCCGAACTCCCCTTTTGCAATTCTCTGTGCAACTTCCTTGCGAACGCCCTCCACCTTCCTGAGCTCCCCGGGGTCCGCCTCAAGAACGGCTTCAGGATCCCCGAATCTCTCCAGGAGACTCCTGAAGGCGGAGCTACCTAGACCGGGAATCGTGTTGAGAGCCAGCCACACACACCTCTTGTCCGGCCAAGAAAATCTCATACAGGGTTAATTGGTTCATTGGTTGATTGGTTCATTGGTCAATTGGGAAATTGGTTGATTGGTTCATTGGTAACACCCAAACAGCCCGAACGCAAACCCGCTAAACCGGCCCAACCGGCAAACCGGCCAAAATTCTGCGGGAATAAAACAGAGTGGTTTGACGAAGTCAAGTCTTTTCTGTCCAGGCGGAAGCAGGGAAAAATTCTCTCGACCGAGGTTCCTCGGTTATGAATCTTTACCAAAAGGATTTCTTTTTATGGACCCCATGAGCCAAGGCCGAAGATGTAAAGAAAAAACCTCACCGCTCACTGGCATCTGGGAAGCCCTGGAAGCAGGCGTTCAACCTTTTGCCGGTCGAGCCCGTTTATCCGCGAGCCGTTCAGGAATTCCTGGCGTGAGTCTACGATAACGCCGGTCGCTTTGCTGGGTGTGGTTCCCAGCACCAGGACATGCCCTAACACCAGGGCAGGAAGGGTCGCCACCTGGTCTTCTGTCCCGCGCTTTCTGTCAAGGACCTCAAAAAGATGTCCTCTTCGGATTCCATGATCGTGTCCCTTGTCCAAATAGACGACCCAGTATTCTCCGAGTAGGACCTGCCGGTCTTTGATGGCCACGATGTTCGCGCTTATTTCCTGCTCCACGGGGACAGGTTGCACACAGGCGGACATGTGCTGGTACGGTAAAATAAAGTCACCAAGATGGGCACCCCTAAAACTCTGGAGGATCTCTGCCCTGTAAAGCTGGGGCATTCCAGCTTTTTTTTGTTTTTGCTCCTTTGCGGGCATCAATTCCCTGATGACAAGCCTTCCCATATGAGAGACCAAATAACCCACCCTCTTATTGGTCAGCGGGTGCTTGAGCAATGGGGACTTCCGGCAGATCGTGAACTCATCACCCGGATTAAGAACCTCTTTCCCTGTCGAAACATACACCGTATCACCCTCGACATACTCAAGACCCTGGGATTTACCGTAAGAAATGTGACCCCAGCTTTCGATCTCCTTTTCCACCGATGCAAGGAATCCAAGGGCATCCACGTTTGTGAGACCTGACACGTCGATCCCCTTACCGGCAAATAGCGGCCCTTCTTGTGGAGGCGATGGGGATTGAGCCTCCTCAGGGGTCGCGGCTTCTTCAGGTTCAGTCTTCTCAAGGGTTGCCGCCTCTTTTACGGAGACCGGCTTCTCCTCTGCGGCGGCCTCCTCCTTTGTTTTAACCGAAACTTTTTCTGTGGGCGTCAACTTCATGGGGTGGTCTTCGAGCAAGGAAATGACATCGCCAGGCTTGAGAAGATGCGGGTTCGTGATGAATGGATTCATTTCCCAGAGTTTCGGCCACAGGTCCTCGTCGCCGTAATATTTCTCGCAAATATCCCACAGCGTGTCTCCTTTTTGCACGGTGTGCACGTAACGCTCTGCCCCGCTCGAGACACTTGCAGCAAACCATAAGACCGCGAACGTCCCCAGGATGGTCAACCAATGCTGTCTTTTCAATTCCTTCCCCCCCCCCACTGCTGGCAATAATGTTCAGACTTATTGAGAAGTTACGTTTCTTGCCCGGCCGTTGTCAAGGGGTTTTTGCCGTTCTGGCCCCCGCGCATTCGAAAAGGGGAAAGTGGGTTCAAAATGGAAACTGCCCTTGACAAGATAAAAAATATGTATATAAGTCACACCAAATTGTAGACTCGACAGTTTCTAAACGAGCTTAAACGCTTCAGATCGGCAGAATTGCCTAAACCACCACAAAAGCTCAAAGGGAGGAAAGGCTCTGGCCGAGGCCCATCGGGCAAGCGCCGGCAAACATGCTCTTTCTCGAAAACAGAGGGGATGGTCAAGCAGATGCCGATCTATGAATACGAAGCTCTGGATTTAAAAAAAGGATGCAATAAATGCGCCACCGGGTTTGAAGTCCTTCAGAGGGTGGATGAAGAGCGTCTCACCCGATGCCCCAAATGCGGTCAGGGCATAAAAAAAGTAATATCCTGGTGCCGCGCCGCCGTCGTCGAGACCTCCGACGAACATTCGTCCACAATGAACAGGATCAACGACTACGAAAGGCAAGGAATGTGGAGCCATGCCGCAGAGCTCGCAGATAAGCACTCGGAGAAGATTAAGGATAAGAGCATCAAAATGAGAGCTCTGGATAATTACAAAAAGGCTGGATACGATGTGGATTCGCTGACAAAGCATGTAAACCTGAAAGACAACTGAAGGAGGATTGGCTTCATGAAGTACAAGAGGGAGGGTTTATTCGTTTTCGGGCTGCTGGTTTTAATGACGTTTGTCCTGGTTTGGGGCTTCTCCGGCGCTCCGCGACTTTGTGGAGCGCAGGAAAAGGAGAAGGAATTGCCCGAACGGGAAATTGCCATCTATACCGAATACACAGGCGTGGTCATTCCCAGCGACAAGGATGAGGTAAGTGTGGATCTGATCGTGGCCAACAGGGGGAAAAGCGATGAGGACGTAGGCCTCAACTTCACCACTGTTCCCGAGGGATGGAAGGCACGCATAAAAACTTACAGCTTTGACATAACAGGAGTTCATGCAAAGAGCGATTCCACGAAGACCGTGACCCTAAAACTGGAGCCGGGGAAGGAGATAAAACCGGCCAAATACGATTTCGCAATACAGGGACAGAGTGCCGATGGCCTTCTCAGGTCGGTGGCCAGGTTTTCCGTCACCGTGAAAGAAAAGGAAGAAGGCGAGGAGAAGAAATCCGAAGGAGTGAAGATCACCACTTCCTACCCGGTTTTACGGGGCCCGACAGACGCCAAATTCGAATTCTCCATAGAGGTGGAGAGTAAAGTGGAAAAGGACACCGTTTACAATCTCAGCGCCCAGGGCCCGCAAAACTGGGAGATCAATTTCAAACCTGCTTACGAGGATAAATACTTCTCAAGCCTGAGGCTGAAAGCAAACCAGAGCCAGTCGATGGCTGTGGAAGTGAAACCTTTCCCCTGGGAGAAGCCCGGAGAATATCCCATCGTGGTCAAAGTCAGTGCCCCGGAAGCCAAGGGCGAAGCCACCTTGACGGTGGTCTTGACCGGGACTCAGAAGTTGGATGTGGGAACCGCCAGCGGACTGATCTCCTTGGAGGCGGTCCGCGGAGAGCAATCCAGGGTGTCCTTTTACGTGAAGAACTCCGGCTCGGCCGCATTGACCAATGTGTCCTTTCTTTCCATCAAACCTGAGAATTGGAAAGTTGAATTCAAGCCCGAGAAATTCGATGTCATAGAACCTCAAGAGTTGAAGGAGGTTGAACTCTCTGTGACTCCGGCTGAACAGGCCCTGGTGGGAGATTACTCTGTGGGAGTGAACGTGGAGGCAGGCAGGGTCACGAAGCCCTTGGAATTCAGGGTGACCGTGAAGGCATCCACGGCATGGGGTTGGATCGGAGTAGGGATCATTGCGTTGGTGGTAGTGGGTTTGGTTTTCCTCTTTGTCCGGCTAGGAAGGCGATAACATGGCGGCGAACAGCATCATCGAAACTCAGAACCTTACCAAGCGATACGGTCATCAGGTTGCCGTCGACGGCCTCACCTTCCAGGTGGAGGAAGGAGAGATTTTCGGTTTCCTTGGACCCAACGGCGCCGGCAAGACCACAACCTTGCTGATGCTCCTGGGCCTCAGTCAACCGTCAGGCGGGTGGGCAAAGGTCTGCGGGCTGGACTCTCTGCGAAAAGCGAGAGAAGTGAAGCAGGCTGTTGGCTATCTTCCTGAAAACGTCGGTTTTTACGGGGACCTGAACGCTGTGGAAAGCCTGGAATACGTGGCCAGTTTGAACGGCGTTCCAGGGAATGAGTGGACCCGCAAGATCGATGAACTCCTGGATCTCGTCGGGCTCTCCGAGAACGCCCATAAAAAAGTGGGAGCATATTCCCGCGGGATGAAACAACGCCTTGGCATTGCAGAAGTTCTGATCAAAGACCCCAGACTCCTTTTCCTCGATGAACCTGCCATCGGACTGGATCCGGACGGCGCTCTACGATTGATTGAACTCATTGAATCGTTGAACAGGGACAGAAAAATGACAGTTCTTCTGTCCTCCCATAACCTTCAGCATGTCCAGAAGATATCGGATCGAGTAGGGATCATGATCCACGGAAAAATGGTTGCAGAGGGAACCATTGAATCGCTGGCAAAGGAGAAGTTCGGCCTGGGCGACAAGGAGTATTCCCTGGAAGAGATCTACATGAAGTATTTCAAGGAGGTATAAGATGCACGGTGTTTGGGCCGTTTTCAGAAAGGAGCTTTGCGACCATTTTAGCAGTTACAGGTTCGTGATCCTTTTCGCATTGATTGCCATGGTCAGTTTCATCACGAGCTACATGGCGGGCATCCAGATGAGGGAGAATTTACAGGAGCTTTCCAAGATCAAGTTCCCATTCCTCACCCTCTTCAGTTCGCCTGGAGCGGTGGTTTCAATGCTTCAGTTCGTAGCCTTTTTCGGACCGCTTATCGGATTGGTCTTGGGCTTTGACTCCATCAACCGGGAAAGGGCCCATGGGACGATGATCAAACTGATCTCCCAGCCCATTTACAGGGATGCGGTGATCAATGGGAAATTTTTGGCCGGCGTTTTGACCATCAGCATTATGCTGATTTCCATCATCCTTGTTATTTCAGGATTCGGACTGGCCATTGTAGGGGTTGTACCAAAATTGGAAGAGATCCTGCGAATTTTCATCTATCTCATCATCAGCATTTTTTACATCTCCTTTTGGCTCGGAGTTTCCATCCTGTTTTCGATCCTTTTCAGAAGTATCGCAACCTCTGCGCTCGCCTCCGTGGCCCTATGGATCTTCATGTCTTTTTTCGTATCCCTGGGCGCTGAAGTGGCGGCCAATACCATCGCCCCTGTCGCTTCCCTGGAAAAGACGGACCCTGACACCGTCATCAAGAACATCCGCATCAAGGAAAGGACTTCGCTTTTCTCGCCCATGGTCCTTTACCAGAGCGCAAGCGCCATCATCATTGATCCTATGCGGAACACAGCCCAGTCCCTCATCCAACGAGGTCCGATTGAGAGATTCCTTGCATCGCGTTTTCAAAACCCTCTGCCGCTCGGTCAAAGCTTGATTGTGGTATTTCCGCACATCACCGCCCTCATCGCCATCACGCTGATCACGTTCGCCATTTCCTATTCCGTTTTCATGGTGCAGGAAATCCGAACGTGAGAAAGAAGTTTGCCGGTTGGGCCGGTTGAGCCGGTTTGCCAGTTTGGCCGGTTAACCGGTTTGGCCGGTTGGCGGTTAGCCGGTTTAGTTTTTGGTTCTCGTGGCTTGGTGCTGGGTGTTCGGTTCACCCGTCACGCGGTTACCGATTTACCCATTTAACCAATCAACGAATTAACCAATTCACCAATCAACCCGAGTTCCCCCTCACGCCCTCGCGCCTTGCGCTCTCACGGTCAAAGGTGTTCCAAACCAATTTTTTTCGAGAAAAGTAGGGTTGAGCGCATTGTAAAGTATTTAGAATTCATGTATCCTATCATTGCGGCTGCCATCCGGAAATGAAGATTGCCAAAAATGGGCACTGGCGGCAGTTTTCAGCTCGGTCCCGCCTTTATCCGGCGAGGCCGGGTAGATTGAGGCGTGGGGGCAGGTACCGAAGGCGCGGAGAAATGAAGCCTCTTGATTCTTCCTCGTCTCGCCTTACTGTCGGCCATCTTCAAAAAGGAAATCGCGCTTGAGACCGGATCATAAGAAATTCTGGAAATCGCTTTTGCCGATCCTTCTTTTTCTGCTCCCCCTCATGGCTTGGCTCGGTTTCGGCGAAAGGGGCTTCATCAACCTTTACCGAATAGAAAGAGAACGGCAATCCTACCTGGAACGAATTCGGCTTTTGAGGGCAGAAAACCAGGCCTTGCTGAGCGAGGTTAACTGCCTCCGCACAGACCTCGAATATGCGGAATCCGTAGCCAGGAGGGAGCTCAACTTGATCAGAGAAAACGAAATCATTTTTAGGTTTAAACGAGAAAAGCCCGCGAACAAGCTTACACTTAAGATCCCCCCAAGAACCCCGCCGGGCAGATAGGGGTGAAAAGCTCAACATGGAGGTATTAAAGCATGGGAGAAGATCGTGATCTTTTTAAAAGGATCCTACGCTCCGGCCCCTCCCAGAGCACCCTGTACTGTATCCTTACTCAGATGAAGGATCAGGGAAAAATATCTCAAGTGATCCAGGAGTGCATCGAGGCATTGCGCTTTTACCCTGACGACACACGTCTGAGAAAGCTCCTTGCCGACTGTTATTCGGAAACGGGCTATGTGGGTTTAGCGCAGGCCGAACTGGAGCGCATTGTTTCCCAAATTCACGATCTCGTCACTGCATTCAAGATTCAAGGGGAGATTTACGCCAAACAGAAGAGAACGAAGGAAGCCGCAGCAGCCTTCAAAAAATACCTCGCCCATTACCCGGAAGATGTGGAAGCCCTTGCGCGTCTCAGGGAATCAGAGGCCTTTGACAAAGAAAAACCGTCAGAGGCGCCCATCGGTGAAAAGCCTGACACAGAAGAACCAGCGAAGGAAATGGATGAATTCGTCGCAGGGCTCGCAACCCCTACACTCGCTGAGATCATTTTCGACCAAGGGCAGGTCCACGAGGCCATAAGCGTCTACGAAAAGGTCGTTTCAGACAATCCCAAAGATCAGGCTTCCGCGGCGCGCCTTGCCGAGTTGAGGAAAATGGTGGCAGAAGAGCCGGTCGTTAAGGCAGAACAACCCCACCGCATGAGCAAAGAGAAAATGATCGCCATCCTGGAAGACTGGCTCACGAGAATAAGGAACTCACAAAATGTCTGATGCAAGCGCCGGTTTCAATTTCCTCCCCACGGGCATAGGGAGCGTTCCTTTTTTGGATGTGGAAGAAACCTGCCGGGATATTCTCAATCGTCTCCCGTCCGTACCCTTCTGGCCTCAATTTGTGAAACGCAGCCACCTGGAAGACATGATCATCCAGCCCAGTGAGCGTCTTCCTCTCCTGGAGATTGATCCGGTCAAAAAGGTCCTTTTCCTTTCCCGCTCCGGCAACAAGGAAGAAGAACTCGTCAGGTTCTATGACCGTTTCCTGTCCCGGGACCTTGACTACTTTTCGGTGAGCAGGGAACACGCACCCGGAATTTATGCCCTTTTGGATCTCCTCCATCGAGCAGGCGAATTAGAGGGAGGCTACATCAAGGGACAATTGGTCGGACCGGTTACTTTTGCAGCCAGCATCCGGGATTCCGACGGCAGGCTCCTCTTGCATGACACGGAGATTCTCGAGGCCATGACCCATGGTCTGGGCATGAAGGCCCTCTGGCAGGTCAGGGAACTTGCCAAATCCGGGAGGTCGGTGATCATTTTTTTGGATGAGCCCTATCTTTCCGGATTTGGTTCGGCTTTTTCCCCTATCGAGCGACACGACGTGATCAAAATACTGGGAATCGTGATCGGCCACCTGAGAGAAGGAAGCGACGCTCTCATCGGGATCCATTGTTGCGGAAACACGGACTGGTCCATGCTCCTGGAAGTCAAGCCGGACATTATCAACTTCGATGCCTTTGAATATATGGAGCATTTCTTGCTTTATCGGAAAAATATCCTTCGATTTCTCCATGAGGGCGGGATTCTGGCATGGGGAATCGTCCCCACCAGTGCACTCACCGAAAATGAATCCGTGGGCAATCTTTCCACCAGACTGGAAGAGGGGCTTCACCAGTTGCACGGATGGGGTATAGAACCCGAGTTGCTCGCGAAAAGATCCCTTCTTACTCCTGCCTGCGGTATGGGAACAATGGAAACCGCGGCGGCAAAAAAAACTCTAAAGCTGCTTTGCGATCTTTCCAAACGCTTCGGCAATCTCCGGTGAATCCCCGTGCCGAGAGAAATTGGGAGAGGGGGACACGGTATGCGCTTCGCTCAGCCGGGGAGCGAATCCTCCGGCTCCGGGCATATCCGGCACGGATGGCTCGCAAATGATCCGGGCTAGGGATTTCTCCCTGTGACCACGATGATGTCGAAAATAGAAGACCAGTCCAGTGGCTTAATGAGGGTTAGGCCGCCAATGTTGAGGCCAAGCTGCCTTGCTTCTTCCTGCAAACCTGAGACGAAGTACACCGTGTTTCGCACGAAGTTCGACCGGGGCGAATGGTCGATTGCCTTCACCTCGTAACCGATCTGTTCGAGCTTTTTCGCCATTTCCTTAGCGGAATTTAAATCACCGTTTCCACTTAACACCTTGATCTTCAACTCCCGCATGGGTCTTTCCTTTTTCTCCGGTTGCTGGACCGGGCCCTGCGAGGGTGGGGAGTTTTGCTGCGGTGTATTGGGTTTGCTCGTTTCCTGAGAAGGCAGGCTCGTATCAGCGGAAGCCGTCTGTTTTTCGCTTGTGCCTTCCCCGAATTGCCCCCTCAGACGCTGATTTTCAACGAAAAGTCTCTCGTTGTCTTTCCTTAAGATCCTTACCTGTCTCTGTAGATTGATATTCTCCTGCGTCAGCTTTTCGAGCTCACCGGCCGTCTTGTTCTCAACACTCACCGCTTCCGTTTTTTTGGCCTCAGCCTTTTTCGGCTCTTCTTTTGCTACATCTTCTGCACGCTGCGGCCCGGCGCAACCAGGCAGAATCAAGCTCAGGTGTAAAAGAAAAATCAAGACATAAGCTCGAAACATTTTCTCCTCCAGCTAAGATGATCTATTCAATCTATGCCGTACGAAATCTATTCCATGCGATATCTATGCCATATCTATGCCATGCGATATTTAAGCCATGTAATTTATCTTCCATCTTACCTGCCAATAGAAGCAATCGTCAAGAAATTTTCGTCAAATTCCTCAGCCACTTAGAACACAACCCGGGTTGGCCGGTTTAGCCGGTTGGCCGGTTGATCTGTTTGGGTGTTCCCAATTAACCAGTCAACAGCCGGTTAGCCCTACAACGATACTTAGTATCCCGTCATTCCGGCGCGTCACCCCGGTGAAAACCGGGGCGGAATCCAGTTACAGCTGTGAGGAATCTGACCAATTGGATTCTCTTCCCATGCTCGGATTCCTGGATGCCCCCGGCTGACTTCATGCCGGGACAGGCTCCTCAAGTCCGGCATGACGGAGTTCCAAATGCCGCGCCACTGCTAAGTGACGTTGTAGGGTTAGCCAATTTTGCCAGTTTAGCCGGGTTGGTTTTTAGTTCTGGGTCCTGGGGGCGGGTTCTGGGAGGAATTGTTTCCACCACCTAACCCAAGAAGGTGTTCCCCTCTCCCGCCTTCGCGCCTTGCGCTCTCACGGTCAAAGGTGTCCCCTAAGAATTGGCGGATGAACCCGCCACAATACAGGGAGGGTAAACGTGCGCGCCATTCCTGATGACTACCATTGAACTGGATCAACCGGCAAACTGGCTCAACCGGGTAACCGGCAAACCGTCCTCCTTCCGTTCTCCATTGACATTACGTCTATTTTACTCTATGATATACACACTTAGCATGTTTTTTATGAGACCTAATGTCAGCGCCCAATAGTAATTCCTCAGAGCAAAAAACTCTGCCTGAGGGTGTCCTCAACCTCATTCATGCTACCGTACGCGCCCTTAGTACCGCTCGCCTTCATGCCAAGGGCCATGCCCTTTTGAAAGATCAGGCACAAATCATTCACGAACTGCTCTACAAAGCCCTGGAGAATCGAGATGTGCTTTTTCTCGGCTGTGCCGGGGAGTCTCTGTTCTTCGAAGGCTCCCTTTATGAGGTCCGTGATCTCCACCTGGAGAAGTTTCTTAAACTCCTCCGTCTCCTGGGGATCTCCCATGTGCAATTCGACCGAGGCATAACCACGAATGAAATCGAGTCCCTCGTAGACACCCTGGCAGGAGCACGGCAGGGCCAGGGAAAGGAGGTTGTTTCGGCCCTCCGTCGAGAGCAAGTCGGCAATGTCAAGTTCGGTCTGCTGGACTATTCCATGTTTTCGGCCGTGCAAACGGTTTCCACTCGACTCGCCGAAAAAAGCGAAGACCAAGCGATTTTGAGAGATCTCATCCTCCAGCCCGAAGCCATTAATGCGGCGAACCTCAATCCCAAGCAAGTGAAAGAACTGGCAGAGCTTTCCCAGAACGTTGAAAATCTGAAAAAAAAGCTCCTACAAATAGATCGAGATTTGTCAGAAAAACATCTTCGGGTCTCCGTTTCACACCGCGGGGTTCTCCTGTCTAATTTTATTCAGAACCTGGGTAAGATCCTGACACAGGTGCCCTCGAAAAGACGCGAACAATTCCCGCGAGTCGTTGCAGCGGTCCTGGATTTTCTGGATCAGCGTTTGAAAATAGAAATTCTCGGAGCCCCTGATCCTGAGTCTGAAAGAGAGGAGCAACCGAGTGTCATTCATGAAATTCTGCGGTTCATGCCGGATGAACCATTTGTCCACTTTCTCGTTGCGGCCTTGAAAGACACCGGTGCAAGTTCACCCGCTTTTCGAAATTTGTTCAAACAGGCTCTGCTCAAGTACAAGGAACCGAGCGTTCTGTCCATTTTGGTGCGAAGAGAGATGGATCAGGTGGCAAGGACTTCGGAGGCCGCCAATCTCACCCACTGGCATCGCCTTGAGCAATTTGTTTTTCAGCATCAGGAAGCGCGAGAATTAAACGAGCAGTACCGCAAGGAAATCGAAGCACTCGCCACATCTCTGCGCATGGAAGTTCCTTCGGCGGAAGACGAGGAGATGGTTCGCCTGCGCAGGAGTCTCACTCCCGGTCCATTGAAGACAACCAAGGCTCAACTGATCTACGACGTGATCAAGCAGGGCTTCACCGTGCAGGACGAAGCCGCTTTCTCCTCCATGATCGAACTCCTCGAAGAGATCTATCGCCATCTCTTCGATGCCAAAGACTTTCAAACGCTGGGCGACTTGCTACGCCAGCTTTTCCTGAGTCTCAGCATTTCGAAAGAGACCACAGCCAGAAAAATCCTCCATTCTTTTTTCACCGCCGAAGAAATTCGCGGACTGATACAAACCCTCCTGGATGCGTGTCGCAATTATACTCCCGAGGAAACCGCAACTCTTGGGGCAGTATGTCAGCTGTATCCTGAAAGGTCGGGAGAATTCCTGCTGGATCTTCTAATGGATCTTGAGCAAGAACAAACCGATCAGGCACACTGGCTCACCACAACCCTTGTGAGCCTGGGTCGAAAAATCAACAGCTCCGTGACGCAGAGATTCCAAAGTGCCTCTGAACGAACCCTTCCAAGGCTCCTGGCTCTAACCGCCCTATTGGGGGACAAGCATCTCGCTTCTCCTGTAGAACAGCTCCTGGACCACAGGGACTATGAGATTCGTCTGAAAGCCATACGTACCCTGGGACGGCTCAAGACCGAGCGGGTTGTACCTCGCCTGGCTCAAATTCTCCTTGACCATACCTGGCTGAGAACGAAGAAGATGAAATCCCTGCAGATTGCCGCCGCTCGGGCCCTGGCGGATATAGACTCCGAAAAGGCACGGGCTGTCCTCGAACAGGCAGCGGGTGAAGGGTCCGCTGATCTTCGGGCATTTTGCCGAGACTTGTTGTAAATTCTCCGGAGTGAATCATGCCTCCTGACAAGGGTGCTAAAGCACGAAATTTTTTTCGAGAAGTGTGCATTACCTTCGTCGGCAGCCTTCGCGCAATGTCGCTCTATCCCCAGGAGCATCCGGAAGTTGACAAAATGGTAAACGACCTGTTCAAACGCCTCGAGGACTATCTGAAACTGAGATCCAGCCTTACAATGCTCCTGGTGGGCGGTGATATCGTCCTGGAGAATACCCCTTTGCCGGACCTGAGCGTTCCCATGGCCCGTTTCATTGAACGTTTACATAAAATGAAATTCCAGCGTATCGTGTTTCATAGAGGAATGACGAAGGATGAACTCATTTTCTTTCTGCAGCTCGTGCTCCCGCTTTTGAAAAAGCCTGAAGGTGCGGAGATGGCCATGGCAAGGAGCCAGGACCGGTTGCCCCACATTGCTGCGGGCAGTTTTTCCATCGAAGCCGATGAAGAGCCTGTCACAGACGATACCTCCGGGGTACTTCAGTCCTTCCGCAACTCAATGGGATCGCTGACCGCCGAGCTTGAAAATCTATATACCAGCGCACGGGGATCGCTTTCGGAAAGCCACGTATCATCAGCGAGGGAGACCGTCGCCACGATCGACAAAATGCTGGCCGGGGGAGAGATTTCTCTGAAGGTGCTCCTTTATCGCCGAAGCAAAGATTCCGATCCTCGCCTGCATGCAGTGAACGTCTGTGCTCTTTCCATCGCCCTTGGACAGCGGCTGCGACTCGATGAATCAATGGTTCTTGACATAGGTTGCGGGGCGCTCTTCCATGACATAGGGCTCGATTTCCCCCTGCCGTCGTCCAAAGAGGGCAAGGAGAGCACCCTGGAAGAGCGAAGGCTTCAGTGGGAGCATCCCATACGCGGTGCCGAAATCCTGCTGGCAATCCCGGGATTACCTGATGTTGTGCCGCTAGCGGCTTACGAGCATCACCTGCATTACGATGGGGGGGGATACCCGGAGCAGGAACGGCCCCGACAGATCAATATGGCCAGTTTGATCATCGGCCTCGTCAACGCTTACGACAACCTTCGCAGGGATCTTCCCAACCAAGAAGCGTTCTCTCTGACTGCTGCCATGCAAGAAATGAAGCGAGGGATGGGATCGACCTTTCATCCTTTGCTTTTAAAGCAATTTCGTGCCATGGTCAAAGACCAGGCAAGAATCGAGCTGTAAAATGCGGGTCGGCGGCCGGGAGGGACCGGTCTTTCCCGCACAGGATTAATCCGTCAAAGTTTACTAGAATCTGCCCATCTGATGGAGGTAGTGATAGGTAACGATCCCGACGGTGGTGGAGAGATTCAAGCTTCTCACTTTCCCCCAAATTGGGACAGCATAACAAGGATAGTCTTGTCCGATGTGGGAGGGAAGCCCCGAAGTCTCTCGACCAAAAAGGAGGTAGTCGCCGTGTTCGACCACGGCTTCGGTGTAGTACACGGGAGCATGGCGACTGAAGGCGATCAGTTTCCCTTTCCCGACCATCTCCGCCAAGAATGCCTCGAAGCTTGCATGATGACGGATATCCACTTCCCCCCAATAATCCAAACCCGCCCTTTTGAGCTGCCGATCCGTCACTGAAAAACCCAGGGGATGAATCAGGTGCAAGGATATTTCCGCGGCACCGCAAAGCCGTGCGATATTTCCCGTGTTCGCAGGGATCTGGGGCTGATAGAGGACCACCTGAAGGCACGGAGACTCCAAAACGCGATGTTTGATCTTTCCCGTTTCACAAGCAGTTGCGTTGTGGTTCTTGTCTGTCATGGTCTGTTTGTAGGGTTGATTGGTTGATTGGGTAATTGGTTAATTAGTGAATTGGTTGATTGGTTAATTGGTTAATTCGTTGATTGGTTAAATGGGTAGATCGGTAACCGCCTGACGGGTGAACCGAACACCCAGCACCAGGCCACGAGAACCAAGAACCAAACCGGCTAACCGCCAACCGGCCCACCGGCCAAACCGGCCAAACCGGCTAACCGGCCAAACCGGCTAACCGATTTTTATCATCGGTCCGGGTTCATCCTGTTTGCCCATCAGGATGCGCGCTGCCCGGAGACCGCAATCACCCAGGGCTTTTCGTGCTGCCTTATGCGCCCTGGCTCCATCATTATTGGTTTCACTGAGATGGGCAACAACCAGAAACTCGAGTTCCTGGTTGGAAATCGTGCGAAGGAGATCCACAGCCTGTCCGTTGGAAAGATGTCCGTCCTGGCCCATGATTCTCCTTTTCACCGACAATGGATAGGGCCCCAGCTTCAACATCTCCTCGTCATGGTTAAACTCAAGAATGAGGACCTGGCATCCTTTCAATCGATCCTCTACCAATCGCGTGCTCCGTCCCAGATCCGTGGCCAGACCGATCCTGATACCATGGCAAGAGACCACCAGACCGAAAGGGTCGGCAGCGTCGTGGCATTTGGTAAAGGTTTCAAGGCTGAGATCCTTGACCGTAACCGTCTGGCCGGTTTGAAAAATGACCGGTGCGGACAGATTCCCGATGGTTCTCAAACCTCTCTGCAAGGTCTTGCGGTTTGTGTGAACGGGTAGATTGAGACGGCGGGAAAGGGGGCCGGCCCCTCTGATGTGGTCAATGTGTTCGTGGGTGATGATAAGGGCGTCCAGGCTTTCCGGTTCTACTCCCAAAATTTCCAGGCGCCGCAGGATTTCACGGGAGCTTATCCCGGCGTCTATTAAAATCCTGGCGTCGTCCGTTTCCACAAAGCAGGCATTTCCGCCGCTGCCGGAAGCCAAAACGGAAAATCTCATCTCCATAACCGCAGTCAGTAAGAGTGGGTGATCGTGATGTTCAGGTCCAACGCCTCAGTCCTGAAGAAAACCTTCAGAGGGAAAAAGCCCAAGCCATTGCGTGAAGTGACTGTCGAAGATTCCGCAAGCCTTGTGGCGGGGTCCGCAAGCCTCGGAGCGAAAGAAAAGTCCACATCACCCATCAGCGAATATAGATCCTACTTGACGCTCCATGCCTCGCGCCTCATTCAGAGATCCCCGTGTGCCCGAAGCCTCCCCCTGCCCTTCTGGTAAAGTCCAAATCATCCACTTCTAGGAGGTTTACCCTGCAAACTTTAGCGACGACCATCTGGGCAATCCGGTCTCCTCTTTCGATGGTGAACGCTTCCGAACCCCAGTTGATGAGAATGATGCCTATTTCGCCCCGGTAGTCGGAATCGATGGTCCCCGGGGCATTCACGATTCCGATGCCGTGGTGAAGAGCCAGCCCGCTGCGCGGGCGGATCTGGGCTTCGTATCCGGCCGGCACCGACACCGCAAGTCCCGTGGGAATCAGCTTTCTCTCTCCCGGCTTCAACACCACCGGTTTTTTCACGGCGGCTCTGAGATCCAACCCTGAAGAGCCCTCAGACGCATAGGCAGGCAAAGGGAGTTCCCCGCATCCGTCCAGACGTTTGATCTTAACCGCCAGGCTGCATCCGGAGATGACCCTTTTCCCCCCCGATCTTCGACCGCGACGGGACATATTTCTTATACGACTCCGAGCACTCCCTTGACTTCGCCCTTTAAAAGCGCGAGATCTTCCACTTGATCTGGTGAAAAAAGCGCTCACTTCCCTAATGGAAACGATCCCTCCGCCCAAACCGGGGTGTCCTCACTTCAGGATGGGCACCAAATCCGACATTCATCTCTTGTCGTCATGTCCCCTTATTCAGCCGAACTGGATGCAACGCTTGTCGAGGCCGTCCTCCGCGAGAGGTCCGAGGGTGACAAGACAGACTCCGTTACGCAGGAACACGTCGCTACAAATTTCAACCACTTCATCCACCGTGACACGCTCCAGTGCAGAAATCAGCTCTTCGTGGCTGACAAACCTTTCATAGATGAGTTCGTTCTTGGCAATCCGCATCATCCGGTTATCGGCGCTCTCGGAGGCCAGGTAAATACTGCCTATCAGATGATCCTTCGCCTCGGTGAGGTCTGATTGAGACAACCCCTCCTTACAGATTTTCCTGACCTCCGCCTGGATTGTCTCGAGGGCAACATTCACGCGTTCCCTATCCGTGCCCAGGTACACGCCCAGGGCCCCTGTGTTCATGTATGTGGACACGAAGGAATACACGGAGTAAGCCAGTCCCCGCTTTTCTCTGATTTCCTGAAACAGCCGGGAACTCATATTGCCTCCCAGCACCGTGTTGAGAATTGCACATGGGTATCTCTTCTCGCTCAGTTGAGACGGGGCCTCTCCCCCAAGGCAAATGTGAACCTGTTCCAAGTTCTTGGACACGACGTTGACCCCGGCCTTGCAGACGGGAACGGGCCGTTGGGCCATTGAATTCCCCCTCTGCAAGGGTTCGAAAAGAGGTTGAAAGCAGGAAACCATCGCTTCGTGATCCACATAGCCCGCAGCGGCCACAACGATCCTTTCCGGCACATAGAACCTATTCATGTACCTCAGGATGTCTTCCCTCCCTATGCTTGCGACCGATTCCTCGGAGCCGAGGATGGACATGCCGATAGGCTGATCCACCCAGAAATGACGACTAAACAACACATGGATATTTTCATCCGGGGTATCTTCCACCATGCCGATCTCTTGAAAAATCACCTGCCTTTCCCGCTCCATATCTTCAAGATCGAAGACGGAGTTCAGGAAAATATCCGATAGGATATCCGCTAGTTTGGTAAAATCCCGTCCAAGAACTCTGGCGTGAAAACAGGTGTTCTCCTTGCCCGTGAAAGCGTTGGACAATCCCCCGATCGCATCCAGCTCTTTGGCGATCTGTAGACTGGTCCGATTCCGCGTTCCTTTGAAAATCATATGTTCGATAAAATGGGAAATGCCGTTTTCCCGCGTTGTCTCGTCACAGGAACCCGCGTTGACCCAAATCCCCAGGGAAACGGAAGGCATGTGATCAATGCGCTCAGAAATGATCCTTACCCCGTTGTCCAGGACTGTCTTAAGAAACATGATCCAAGCTTTCTTCCAGGGCAGCTTTCCTTGAAAGTCGAATTCTGCCGTTCTCGTCCACTTCCAGAACCTTCACCAGGACTTCATCTCCTTCTTTAAGCACATCCGTGACCTTATTTACCCTGGTGTGATCCAATTGTGATATGTGAATCAGTCCGTCCGTCCCGGGGAAAATCTCCACAAAGGCACCGAAATCCATGATTTTTACGACCTTTCCCAGGTAAAGCTTATTGACCTCGGCCTCCTGGATGATCTCTTTGATCATCTTGACGGCGAGTTCGAGGCTCTTATTGTCTAGGGCAGCGATGGTGACCTTTCCCTCGTCATCCACCTCGATCCTGCAAGTCGATACATTGGTAATGTTGCGGATCGTTTTTCCACCAGGGCCGATCAAGAGCTTGACCTTCTCCGGCTTGATCTGCATGGAGCTGATGATCGGTGCATAGTCGGAAACCTTGCTTCGCGGTCTGGAAATGCTCTTATTCATTTCGTTTAGAATATGAAGCCTGGCTTCCTTCGCTTGTTCGAGGGCCTTTTGCATCACCTCCCTCGTAATCCTCTCCGTCTTTATGTCCATCTGTACGGCGGTAATTCCGTCCTTGGTTCCGGCCACCTTAAAGTCCATATCCCCGTAGTGGTCCTCATCCCCGATGATATCTGTCAGAACGACCACTTTGTCAGATTCGGATATGAGACCCATGGCCACGCCTGCGACCGCGTCCTTGATGGGCACACCTGCATCCATGAGGGAGAGGGAGCCCCCACAGACGCTCGCCATGGAAGAGGATCCATTCGATTCAAGAATCTCCGAAACGACCCGAACAGAATATTCAAATTGTTCCTTGTTTGGAATCAGGGGCAGGAGCGCTCGCCTTGCCAACGCCCCGTGACCGATCTCCCTCCGCCCTGGACCGCTGAGCCTTTTGGCCTCTCCCACGCTATATGGAGGGAAATTGTAGTGTAGAATGAAAGACCTGAATTGCTCTCCATAAATGGATTCAATTCGTTGCTCATCACGTTCTGTTCCCAGGGTAGTCAGAACCATGGCCTGGGTTTCACCCCTCGTAAACAACGCTGATCCATGGACACGGGGCAAAAAACCAACCAAGCACTCAATGGGCCTCACCTCGGTGAAGGATCGCCCGTCAATTCTTCTCCCCTCCTCGAGGATCATCCGACGCACCGTCTGCCTCTCAAGCTCGTGCACGGACTCCAGGATTTCCGAAGTCCTTTCCTTGAAATCACCTTCAGTAAAGGCCTCCACAACCCTTTGAAGCGTTTGATTTCTCTTGCGCTCTCTCAACTTCTTATCAGGAGTTCGGATCACATCCTGAAGCAATGGCCCGGCAATTTCCGAGATCTTCCTCTCCAGCGCTTCATCATGAAATTTGGCGGGAGCGCTCCTCTTCTGCTTGCCGATATCTCTCTTCAACTCCTCCTGCATGTCGATCATGGGCTGCATGGCCTCATGGGCGTAAAAGATCGCTTCGATGACATCGGCCTCCGACACGAACTGACCCCCGCCTTCCACCATGACGATGCCCGAACGATTTCCTGCAACGATCAAGTTGATGTCGCTTTCCTCCAGCTCTTTGCTGGTGGGATTGATCACAAATCTCCCCTCCAGCCTCCCCACGCGAACTCCCGCGATGGGACCCAAAAAGGGGATATCGGAGACTTCCAGTGCAGCGGAGGCGCCGACGAGAGCCAGCACGTCCCCTATATTTTCCTTATCGGTGGACAGAACGGTGGCGATGACCTGGGTTTCAAAGTGGTAGTTGTCTGGGAAAAGCGGTCTCAGAGGCCTGTCTATGAGTCGAGCCACAAGCGTCTCGTCTTCACTCGGTCTTCCCATGTCCCTTCGAAAGAAATTCCCCGGGATAAGACCCCCGGCATATGACATCTCCTGATATTCAACGGTCAAAGGAAGAAAATCGATGCCCTCGCGCACCTCGTCGGTGGACACGGCCGTCACAAGGACAACCGTCTCTCCGAAGGTGACGACCACCGATCCACTCGCCTGCCTTGCCACACGGCCAGTCTCTACATAGAGGCTCCGACCATTGATCTCAGTCGTACAATTTTTAACCATCTTCTTGTTTTTCCTTTCGTTTTTATCGTTAGATCCCCAAACTGAGGGATGAGTGGTTGTTTTCCAGGGCGTGCGACCATTCAAAAATAGACCGTTTCACAGCCAACGGCCAAAGAATTCTTTTTCCGTTGGGTCGCAGCCGAATCGCGACAAGAAGCCACCCTTTTCCTGTGTAAGCCACACCCCTTATTGTGTTACGGTTTCGCACCGAATCCAAGAATCCTCTTTATGAAGGTAAGCGAAGTCTTTTCAAAGTCCCCCATTTAACGGCATGGCTTATTTTCGAATCCCCAGCTCTTTAATGACGGCTCGATACCTTTCCACATCCCTTCTTCTCAAGTAATTCAATAGCCTTCGCCTTTGACCTACCATTTTCAGCAGCCCTCGGCGAGAATGATGATCCTTCTTATGTACTTTGAAATGGTCGGCGAGATATTGGATGCGGTTGCTCAATAAGGCAATCTGAACCTCGGGCGAGCCTGTATCTTTCTCGTGAACCTTGAATTTCTCAATAATTTCCTTCTTGACTGTTGAAGTTAAAGCCACTTTTCTTACCTCCTCTGGATTTTCGCCCAAGCGGCGATTATGTAAACACCCTCTCAATTTTTGCCCTATCGCCACCCTGTACCTTCAAGATTGCGACGAGCTGACCATCCCTCAGAAGTTTGACATATCCTTTCTCGAGACCATTGGGGTTTGCCGTCAGCTCTTCCCCGGTTGGCTGATACCCGTTTCTCACCTTATTGGCAAGGGATTCGTCCAATTCCACCTCCCGCATCCCGGGCAAAGCGAGTCTCAAGCCAATAATTTTCTCTTGCAGGAACCCGCAGGTCTCCCTGGAAATAGTTTGAGAGCCGATGGCATCCCTGGCATTATGCGGACCACAGGCCAGTCTTCTCAGGGACTTGACGTGACCCCCAGGACCCAATTCTTTCCCCAAATCCGCAGCCAGGCTCCGAATATAGGTTCCGCTAGAGCACTCCACCTCCATGGTGACATCGGGCAAGTCCACCTGTAGAATCCGGAGCGAATGGACCTTCACCCTTCTCTTTGGCAGGTTCATTTTGATGCCCTTTCGCGCCAGTTTATAGGATCGAGTGCCCATATATTTCACCGCCGAGTAATCGGGAGGAATCTGCTCGATATCTCCCACAAAACACTGGGCCTTCCTTTGGATCTGTTCTCGCGTGAGTTCAGGGACGTGGCGCACCCGCGTCACACGTCCCTTCGGATCCAAAGTATCCGTCTCGACCCCAAGTCTCAGCGTAGCCAGGTAAACCTTGTCCTCGGTCATGATGTAATTGGATAACTTGGTTCCCTGGCCCAGTAAGATAATGAGCAGTCCGGAAGAAAACGGGTCCAGCGTCCCCGCGTGTCCCGCCTTACCAATTCTCAGAATACGCTTGACTCTCTGAACGACCTCGAAGGAGGTAGGACCTTCCTCCTTGTCGACCAGGAGAATACCGTCAGCCTGATGTGCCATCCAAAAATCGAATCGCTTCCTTCAGAAACTCTTTTTTCAGGATGCTGATGCAGCCATGCCGTTCGAATCCCGCCGCTCCCCTGTGACCCCCCCCTTCGAATCGCGAAGCCAAGTGGGCTGCATTCACCTTGCCATTGGATCTCAGGCTGAACTTGTAACCATTCTCGCCGGTTTGGCGGATCAAAACGGCAATTTCAACGCCGTGGACAAATCTCGGGTAATCTACGAACCTTTCACAGTCCACTCGATCTGCTTGTGCCTCTCGGAACATCTCCGAGGTGATGGTCATCACTCCGATCTTGCCACGGTGCAGCAACTCAATGGTAAGGAGGGCCAACTGCAACAACTTCAGCCTGGCCAGGCTATGCTCATCCATCATCTTGCGGGAGATCTCCCAGGGTCTGACGCCGTACCCCATCATTTTTGCAGCAATCTCAAATGACTTCTGCGTGGTGTTTTCATATCGGAAGGAACCGGTATCCGTCTGAACGGCCGCAAATATGCCCCCGGCTACATCGTGACATACGGGAAGGCCTGCCTCAGTGATCAAATCGTATACCAGCTCTCCTGTTGAAGACCTGGCGGGGTCCACGAGATTCAGATCGCCGAAGAAATCGTTTGTTTCGTGGTGGTCGATATTGATTATTGGGTTATGCCCTTGGATATAAGTCTCGTAACCACCGATCCTCGTAACTCCAGCGCAGTCCAAGATCAAAACACCATCAAATTTTCTCGTCGGGTCAAAATGGCTTACAATTCTCCCAGCGCCACTTAGCAGGCTAAAAGGTTTTTCCAGCGGCTTGTCCGTGAAGAGAACCACGTCCTTTTTCGCGTTTTCCAGGGCTATTCCAAGGGCCAGAACCGATCCGATCGCATCCGCATCGGGATCTTCGTGAGTCGTAAGCAGAAAGCTCCTTCCTTGCCTCAGCAGCAAGGCAATCTCATTCAGCGGCTTCGATTGATCCATCGGATTTCAACTTTTCAAAAAGTCTCTCAATCTCACTCCCGGTGACCAGGGTAGAATCGTACACGAAGGTTATTTCGGGGACGTACCTTAGAGTCAGCCTCATGCCTATCTCCCTTTTGATGAATCCCTTGGCACTGTCCAGGCCGATCCGCGCTCTTTCCACCTGGCTTGTCTCTCCCATCACGCTGTAATAAATTTTCGCATATCGAAGGTCCTTGCTAAGGTTGATGCCCGTCACTGTCACACCCTCGACCCTCGGGTCCTTCACCCTTTCCATTAAGATGAGTGCGACCTCTCTAAGAATCTGATCTCCAACCCTCACCGAGCGCTTACCGGCCAACATTTTCTCCTCCATCCTCCCTCTGGGAGTCCTTAACAAGTCTCCATCGGGAAATGGCTCTTTTCTTCAATCTCCCGCCTTCGCCCCTTCGACAAGCCCAGGGCTACGGCGAGACAAGTGGCCTCAGTTTTGAAAAGAACCTGCCATTACCCTTTGACTTGCAAGACACGGCCTCAAAGCTCACAGGTTAAGGATCTCGAACTCCGAATGAACAATTTCGGCCAGGTAAAGCGAATCGAGGAAATTGAACACGTGATTCAAGGAAGAATCCACGTGCCGTCTGTCATTCCCTACTGCACTGATTCCAAGTTCGATCTTTTGCCATTTGTCATTGGATCCCACTTCCGCGACCGCCACGTTAAATCTGGACTTCACTTTGTCCACCATGCTTTTGACGATCTTCCGCTTCCCCTTCAGGGAATGGTTTTCCCGCAGAAGGAATTCTATTCTCAATGTGCCAACGACCATGGCTCATAGCTCCGCTCTCACTTCTTCCAATTTGTATACCTCGAACACATCCCCGGGCTTGAGATCCTGAAAATTCTCCAGTCCTATACCGCACTCATATCCGGACTGCACCTCCCTGGCATCTTCTTTGAAGCGCTTCAGCGAAGCGATCCTGCCATCGAAAACAACCATGTCATCACGAAGGAGTCTCACTTTCGCGTTTCGTTCCACATGTCCGTCCGTAACGTAGCAGCCTGCAATGGCACCCACCTTGGGGATCCTGAAAACCTCCTTAATGTTGGCGTGACCGATGGTGTGTTCCGTGTAGGTGGGTTCAAGAAGTCCCACCATTGCCAATCGGATGTCGTTGGTCAAACTGTAGATCACGTCGTAGTATCGAATGTCCACGTTTTCCTTCTCGGCAACCTCAGTCACCCGCGGATTGGCTCTCACACCAAAACCGATGACAATGGCCCCGGACGCGGAAGCCAGCATCACATCGGACTCTGTAACCGCTCCCACGGCAGAGTGGATGATTTTCAGCTTCACTTGATCGGTGCTCAGCTTCAGGAGTGTTTCCGAGATGGCTTCCACAGAGCCCTGCACATCGGCTTTCAGCACGATATTAAGCTCCTTTGCCTCACCTTCCTGTATTTTCCTGAACAGATCGTCAAGGCTGGTCACACCCCGCCTGGAGATCTCCTGTTTCTTTGTCCGCTCCTTGCGGTGTTCTATGACCTGTTTTGCCGTCTTTTCATCCTGCACCACGATAAACGCATCCCCTGCCATGGGAACACCCGATATACCGTACACTTCAACGGGAACGGACGGGCCTGCGAAATCCATCTTCTTCCCGTGCTGATCCTGCATGGCTCTCACTTTGCCGAAGTGCTCTCCGCAGATGAAATAATCTCCCTGGCGAAGCGTTCCGTTGTTGACCAGGACGGTAGCCACCGGTCCCTTGCTTTTGTCCAACTTGGCCTCAATAATCGTTCCTCGACCCGGCTTGTCGGGATTCGCTTTCAATTCGAGAACCTCGGCCTGCAGGAGGATAAGACTCAACAGTTCATCAACTCCTTCGCCTGTCTTTGCCGAGATCTCACCAAAAATGGTCTCACCACCCCATTCCTCCGGAGTTAAATCCAGTTCCGCCAATTCTCTTCGCACCTTGGCAGGATCGGCCTCGGGCTTATCAATCTTATTGACGGCCACGACGATCGGTATTGCGGCGGCCCGGGCATGATTAATGGCCTCTTTCGTCTGCGGCATCACCCCGTCGTCTGCGGCCACCACCAGGACGATGAGGTCGGTCGCCTGCGCACCCCTTGCACGCATTGCCGTGAACGCCTCGTGCCCGGGAGTGTCTAGAAAAACGATATCCCCTCCCTCCGCTTCTACGTAGTAAGCCCCGATGTGCTGTGTGATTCCCCCCGATTCCCCTTCAGCGATATTCGATTTGCGGATGTAATCGAGGAGGGATGTCTTGCCATGATCCACGTGGCCCATGATGGTCACAACCGGGGGTCTCGGTTTCAGGTCCTCCGGGCGATCCTCGCGCTCCGAAATGAAGCGATCCTCCTCGAATGTGTCCAATTCCAGTTCATAGCCGAATTCATCTGCCAAAACGGATGCCGTTTCGAAATCGATCGTCTGGTTGATCCCAACCACATCGCCCAACTTCATCAAGCTTCTGATCAGTTCCGCCGCTTTTACTCCCATGGCTCTGGCCAGATCGCCGACAGTCACGCCCGCGCCAACTTTGATTCTCCGCTTGATGGCCTTGGGAACCGTGATCTCGGTGTGTTTTTGCACCTTGGTGATCTCTTTGGATTTCTTTGCGGCCTTATAGGTCTGTCTTTTCAGCTCACGGCCTTCATAAAGTTCATCCCTCTCGTATACTTCCCTTTTGCGACGGCGGCCAATGCCAACGGCTTCCACCTCTGGTTCGTCGGCCTTTTTCTCTTTTTTCTTCTTGGCCGGTTTTGCCTTCTTGCCTCGGTCAGGCTCCTCCTCCGCCTCCTGAAAAAGCCATGCTGCGGGGACCTTGAAAGGCACCTCAGCCTTCTGAAAGACACGATCGGGTTCAGAGGGCTTAGAGGGCTTAGGCTCCGGTTCTTTTTTCTCAATTTGCTTGGCAATCAGAGCCCTAAGCGGTCCCTCCTCCGGGCGCTTGATGATACGGGCGGGTTGATCCAGTTTCTTCTTCTTTCCCTTCTTGGGCTTGGGCTTGACCTCGGCGGGTCGCTCTACAACCTTTTCTTCCGGTATTTCAGGCTTTGCCTCTTGGATGACAGGCTCCACTTCAACGACTGTTTCCGGAACCGACGGTTGTTCCTCCTCCGCCGGGGCCTCCTCGTCAACCGCTTCAACAGCGGGGAGAGGTTCCTCGATCTCTTCTTCTTCCTCCTCAGGCTCGGTGACTTCCTCGGGAATTTCCACGGGTGCGGCTTCCACGATCTCTGCCTCCCCAGCGGGTAATTCCTCTTCCTCGACCTCGGCCTCCTCCTTGAACTCCTCGACTTTTTCCGCGGGGACCTCCGGCTCAACCCTCATCACCTTCTTGCGGCGGCGAATCACGGTGGGCTTTATTCTTTTCTCCTCGACGACTTCCGACAGCCTGCCCGACACGATGTCTTTTGCCTTCGAAATGGCCTCTTCATCCAACGTGCTCATATAGTTCTTTATATTTACGCCGCTGGCGATGAGCTTTTCCACCAGATCCTTGCTCTCCATGTTCAGTTCTTTAGCCAATTCATAGACTCTGACTTTTGCCATAAAATCCCCCGGAATGATGAACCGTCTTCATTAGGAACATTCTCTGCCTTCAATCGTCCACCGGCTGTGAGCGGGGCACCGACACAACCCCGTGAAGGGAAAGTCCCCTGCCGTCAAGGTGGCGTGCTTTGTGACTCTTGTTTCTCGATCCGCCTGAGATCAGGATGAAGTTTCACGGAGCCTTCTTTTCTAAATGCGCTGTTCAGCCGGTTCCCCTTGCTCAACCGCTCAACACAAGGTCCTTTCGAGCAAACATAGGCGCCCCTTCCCTGCCTTGTGCAGCTTCTATCCCATACGACCAGACCCTGCTCATCCAGCGCCAGTCGAATGAGATCTTTCTTGTCTCTCTTCTCTCTGCAAGAAATGCAGGTCCTTACAGGCCTGTGCCCTCTACTCTTTCCCATCGGTCACTTCTTGGCTGAAGGCCTCAACGGCTTCTCCAACTGTTTTTTCCCCCTGGAATTCAACTTCCTCTTGAACAGGTTCTTCTTTCTCTTCGACGTTCAATTTTATCTTCGCGGTATAGCCGGCGGCGTTTTCGATAAGCTCCCTGGCCTTCTCTTCCGTCATCCCTTCGATCTGAAGCAGATCCTCAACGGCGGCGGAACTCAAATCCTCCGCAGACCGAAAATTCTCATTGTAGAGCTCTGAGGCTAATTTTTCTCCCACTCCCTGCACCTGAAGCAGAGACATGTACCCCTCCTTCAAGGCCTGGTTATAGCTGGTTTCGCTGACCACATCCAGCCTCCATCCCGTTAACTTGGAAGCAAGACGCACATTTTGCCCCCTCTTGCCGATAGCCAGAGACAACTGATCATCAGGCACGACCACCTCCATCGAGTGATTCACTTCATCGACGATAACCCTGACAATTTCAGCCGGCGCGAGGGAATTACAGATGAACTTGGCCGGATCGGAATCCCACGGGACAATATCGATCTTCTCCCCGCGCAATTCCTGGACGACTGCCTGAACCCTGGTTCCTTTCATGCCCACACACGCGCCCACAGGATCAACATCCGGGTCTTTGGACCCAACGGCGATCTTGGCCCTGGCCCCCGGTTCTCTCGCAACCTGCATAATCTGGACGATGCCCTCGGAGATCTCGGGCACTTCGTTTTCAAAAAGAGCGGCCAAAAAATTAGGATGCGTCCTGGAAAGAATAATTTGCGGTCCACGACTGAATTGTCTTACGTCTAAAATGTATGCTCTGACGCGGTCTCCCTGCCTGTACGTTTCCTTGGGGATCTGTTCCTTGACCGGCAGCTCCGCCTCCGTCCGTCCTAAATTTACGATCATTGAATTCCTGTCGAATCGTTGCACAATCCCGTTAATGACCTCTCCACGCCTGTCCTTAAAGTCATCATAAATGATATCCCTCTCAGCCTCTTTGAGCCGCTGCATGATGACCTGTTTCGCGGATTGGGCGGCGATCCTGCCGAATGCGTCCGTGTCCATCTTAATACCGAGACTGTCGCCCAGTTCTGATTCAGGATCCATCCTGTGCGCTTCTGCAAGAGAAATCTCGAGATTGTCATTGGTCACTTTTTGAACCACTTCCTTGAATTCAAAGACCTCGATCTCCCCCAGCTCCTCATCAAAGCTCACTTCCAGTTCATGTTCATGACCGAGCTTCTTTTTTGCAGCGGCCCGCACCGCTTCTTCGAGGGCCCTAATCAGTACTTGACGGTCGACGCCCTTCTCACGGCTGACCTGGTCTATCATTCTTTTTAGTTCAGACATGGTTTCACTTCGCTCCGGCACATTTTACAGTTTCTCATTTGGTAAATTCATACACCAGGTTGGCCTTTTCCACAGCCAGCCGAGACAAGCCAACCACCTTGTCACTCACTCTCAGATACAAAATTCCCTCTTCAAGGCTCTCAAGCTGCCCTGTGAAGTTGCGGCGTCCCTCGACCGGAGCCGACATCTTCACCTTGATCTTCCTTCCCAAGGCTCGGATGTAATCCTTCTCCTTTATCAGAGGCCTGTCAAGACCTGGAGAGGAAACCTCCAAGACGTACTCGCGCTCGATAAGATCTTTTGCATCCAGCAGATCACCGATTTGTCTGCTCAGCACAGCGCAGTCACCCAGAGTAATCCCGCCCGGTTTATCTGCGTAAATCCTGAGTACCCACCTGCCGCGCTCTGAACGATACTCCGTATCCACCAGTTCAAAACCCATTTCTTCCAGGAGGGGCTCTACAAGCTGACTGACCTTCGAAACAATGGAATCCCTAGAAACTGACATGCGTGGTATGCTCGAAAATAAAGCTCGGAGTTCGCCGCCAGCGGGTGCCCGCACAAGGCCAAATCATTCGCTCCGACCCGAGAGCGGCCCCAGGAAACAACAAAAAAGCGGGTCTTTAGCCCGCTTTTTTCTTTGCACACTAGCAGCTGTAGCGCTTCGCTACGTATAGTCGTTCGGGGAACACGAGGTACTCAACGCCACATCCGCAATTCGAAGTCGTCACCCATGTTGACAACCTCAAAAAGGGGCCCGCCGCACAAATCGCTCGGACCGGACTGGAGCGGGCAACGGGGGTCGAACCCGCGACACCAAGCTTGGGAAGCTTGTACTCTACCAACTGAGCTATGCCCGCTCACGCGTCTACCCCGAAGGGGTGCGGCCAAAACGCATCAGGGAAGACCTTAATGCACAACAAGTCCACAGTCAAGATATATTTTTCGCTTTTCTTCCGTTTCAACTGCAAAAATCTTGACATTGATCCTAGACAAAAATAAAATTCCGCTCAGTCTTTTATGCTGTTCAATTTTGCAGAAACAGGAGGAACTTCTGGTTCCGAGGCCTAACCGTGACATCCATTCAGGAGAAAAGGAATAGCCTTGGAAGATGACTCGGAAAAAGGCTTTTTCGCTCTGATCAAATCTCTCTTCAAAAGAAAGTCCTCGCAGATCACCGCTTTCGGCTTAGGGGAAGAATTCCATGAATTGATCGATGAGGGACAGGCAAAGGGCCTGATCAGCAAAGAAGAGTTCCACATGGTTTACGGTGTGTTGGAGTTGAAGGAGATCAGGGCCCATTCTATCATGATCCCCCGCACAGAGATCTCCTCCGCCTCGCTGGATTCAACCCTGGGCGAGGTCATCAAGCTTGTGAACGAATGTGGTCATACCAGGATACCGATTCATAAGGACAACGTGGATGAAATCGTGGGCATTCTTCATGGGAAGGATCTCCTGAAATTCTGGGGAAAAGATCCCTCTGCCAAAATACCACCCGAAATTCTGCGGAAACCCTTCTTCGTCCCGGAAACACAGAGAGTTTCCGAAGTGTTGAAAGAGCTGCAACAGGGCAGAACGCACCTGGCGGTAGTGACCGATGAGTATGGGGGTACTGCCGGTATCATCACCATTGAGGACATCCTGGAAGAGATTGTGGGGGAGATCCAGGACGAGCACGATCGTGAACAACCTCTCTTCACGGTAAACGATGATGGATCACTGATCGTTGATGCCCGTCTGGAAGTTGGTAAGCTTGAGGAGAAACTCAGTGTGCAACTTCCCAGAGGCGATTTCGACTCTGTGGGAGGCTTTATCATTCACCTCCTGGGAAGAATTCCCGAAGTGGACGAAACCATTTCCTTTGAAGACCTTGAATTCGCCATACAAAAGGCAGATCGAAGAAAGATATGCAGAGTCCTTGTCAGACGCAAATCCGAACTCACGCAGAACAGGGAAGAAGGCGCCCGCCTCTGAGACGGTAGAGCATCCCCTGGAAACCATCTCCATGCGGAAAAGCCTTCCCACGCAAAAGGTCTTCCTTGCCATTCTCTCAGGCACGCTCCTGACGGCATCTTTCCCCCCCGGAAACCTGGGGTGGATGGCATGGTTTGCCCTCGTTCCACTCCTTATGAGCATCGAAGGCGCTTCTCCATACGGCGCTTTTAAACTGGGCTTCATCGCTGGAGTTACCCATTATCTTTCTCTGATTTACTGGATCCTCTTGGTCCTCGGGCACTATGGAAACCTCAACTATCCGGCAAGCCTGGGTCCTTTGATCCTTCTGTGTACTTACCTGGCTCTTTTCCCAGCTTTATTTTCAACTTTCACGGCCGGTGTCCGTGGATCCCCCCATGCCCTGTTCCTCATGGGAAGCTCCTGGGTCGGCCTCGAATATATCAGGGCAAAGCTCCTGACGGGTTTTCCCTGGTGCCTTTTGGGCTATTCCCAATCCGGCTGTGTGTCTTTTATCCAAATCGCGGACGTGACAGGAGTTTACGGGGTTTCCTTCTTGATCGTGGTTGTAAACGGTCTCTTGAGTCATCTCCTGTGGAAATATCGGGGAAACTCCCAACCTTTGCTGAGAAGGGAAATCCTCCTGACCGCCGTGCTTGTGGGAGCCACCATTGCGTACGGAACCTATCGCCTGCGAACCTCCCAGGGTGACGAGGGCCGCCAGGGAAATCTGAGAGCCGCGATCATCCAGCCGAGTATTGACCAGTCTCTCAAGTGGGATCCGGAATACCAGAAAGAAACCATGGACAGGTACAGCAGACTCACCCGGTCCGCCTTTGCATTCCAACCGGACTTGATCGTTTGGCCGGAGACAGCAGTTCCCTTTTTCTTCCAGCAAAACCAAGAGCTTCAATCCAGAGTCCTTGCGCTGGCCAGAGAGTCGGGATCCATTCTGATATTCGGAAGCCCGGCATATCAAAGGACCCCCGCAGAAACGAAATACTATAATCGCGCCTATTGCGTATCACCGCACGACGGATCGATTCAGTTTTACGACAAGGTACACCTGGTGCCCTTTGGCGAGTACATTCCCTTCAAGAGATTCCTGTTTTTCGTCGACCGGTTGGTTCCCGCAGCGGGCGACTTTGCGGCCGGTGATCGGGTGACTCCCATTCGAGCGGGACCATTTTCCATCGGCATTTTAATTTGTTTCGAAGCCATTTTCCCAGAGATAGCTCGTGCACATGCGCGTCAGGGGGCCGCCTTACTGACAAACCTTACCAATGACGCCTGGTTTGGAATGACAAGCGCTCCCTACCAGCATCTGAGCATGAGCGTATTCCGGGCCGTGGAAAACAGGCTTCCCATGATCCGGGCTGCGAACACGGGATTCAGCGCATTTATCGGTCCTGAAGGGAAAATTCGGGCACTCAGTGGTCTGTTCAGCCAAGAAATTCTGAAAGGCTCCCTGCACGCAGCGAAGGCATCTCCCACGTTTTATACACGCTTCGGGGATGTGTTCGCCCTGTTTGTTCTTGGCCTCTTTCTGTTGAGGGTGGTTCTCCTTACCTTCGGTTCTTCGCGAAGTGGGATATCCAAAACCCGCCACTTGAAATCCTCCGGGAAATGACTAAAATAGTTTTTTGAAAAAAATTTCAATGTTCGAGGTACATACCCTGGTTTCTTTTAGCTCATTTCTGATCTGGAAACTGCGCCGGTTTCCAATTTCTATTTCTGGATAGTTCTTAGCTCGAAGGAGGATACATCATGTACGAAAATTTGATGGGGAGGATCGACCAGATCCTGGATCAACTTCAAGATCTCAGAGGTCATCTTTGACCTGGATGCCCGGGAAAAGGAACTGGAAAAAATCGAAAAAATGATGTCTGAAACCTCCTTTTGGCAGAAGGACCAGGAGGAGATTTCCAGGATTAGCCAGCAGCGAGCATCACTTCGCGAAAAGGTGGATTTGTGGCAACGTCTTCAAAGAGATGCCCAAGATGCCAAAATTCTTGCCGAACTCGCTCTGGAGGAGAAGGATGAACCCACGCTGAAGGAGCTGGACAAAGACACCAAACGCATCCAGGAGGAATTAAGCGATCTGGAGTTTCATTCTTTTCTGGGAGATCCGGACGACGCCCGCAACGCTATCGTGGCGATCAACGCGGGAGCCGGCGGGACCGAAGCTCAAGACTGGGTGGAGATGCTTTTCAGGATGTACGCCCGATGGGGCGAAAAAAGCGGCATGGAGATCGAAGTCATCGATTATCTCGCAGGCGAGGAAGCGGGTGTCAAGAACGTGACCTTCACGGTAAGTGGGCCTTACGCCTATGGATACTTGAAGTCGGAGCATGGGATCCACCGAATGGTCAGGATATCTCCCTTTGACTCCACTGCCAGAAGGCATACTTCGTTCGCCTCCGTATCTGTCCTGCCGGAGGTAGACAACGACATCAAAATCGATATATCCGAAAAGGATCTGCGCATAGACGCCTTCAGAGCCAGTGGCCCCGGAGGTCAGCATGTCAACAAGACCAGCTCGGCCATCAGGATCACCCATCTGCCTACCGGCATCGTGGTTCAGTGCCAGAACGAGAAATCTCAGCACCGCAACAAAGAATTGGCCATGAAAGTGCTACGATCCAAGCTGTACGAACTGGAGAGACAAAAACAGGAGCAGAAAAAGCAGGAAATGCATCAAGCACAAAAAGAAATTGCATGGGGCAGCCAAATCAGATCCTACGTCTTCAACCCCTATCAAATGGTCAAGGACCACCGCACCAACGTGGAGGTGGGCAACGTGGAAAGCGTCATGAACGGGGAAATCGATGCCTTTATGGATGCCTACTTAAGAAGGACGAAGTGAGTGACCGGGTGGTGTGCTTTTCGACGACCGTAATCGCTCGGCCAGGGTCTCGGGATTCATCCCGGTTCCTGGCGGAGTATGGCGCGCGGGCGTCTGATCAGGGTGAGGCGTTACCCTCCTTGATAAATCTGATTGATGCTTTCGATATAATTCCCGATGCCCTCGCAGATGCCTTGTGCCATGCGGTCCTGGTATCTGGTATCGAGCAGGCGGCCCCTTTCATTTCGGTTGCTGAGGAATCCTGTCTCCACCAATATGGCGGGCATTTCCGCTCCTATCAGCACATAGAAGGGGGCCTGTTTTACTCCGAGATCATTTACCTTTCCGTATTTCGATTCAACCGACGAAACCATTCCTTGCTGTACCCTGTGGGCAAGCCGGCTTGATTCATTGATCTTGGTATTGAGCATCAGTCCGTTGATGATGGCTTTGAGGTCACTTATGTTCTTCTGGGAGGTCGCATTTTCCCTGGCCGCCACCATCACAGCCTCTTCATCCGTGGCCATGTTGAGAAAATAGGTTTCCAGGCCCCAAACTCTTGCGTTGGAATGGGCGTTCACATGAAGCGAAATGAATAGATCTGCTTTGTGCATATTGGCGATAGCGGTCCTTTGCTCCAGAGAAAGATAGACGTCCTTGTCTCTGGTGAGAAAGACTTCGCACCCGATTTCTTCTCGAATCTTTCTGGCCAACATTTTTGCCACGTTCAAAACGATATCTTTCTCCCTGATCCCCTTTCCAAGGTGACAACCCGGATCTTTGCCTCCGTGACCCGGATCAATCACAATTCTGTTCACACTCAGACCAAGCTGGCTCGCAAGGGAAAGCTTGTTTGAAGGAACCTTCGACTTCCTGACGCCTCTTTGAACGGACCTTTTCTTTAAAACAACTCTGGGTTCGTCCTCCCCACCGCCGTTGCCGAGCTTGCGGATGTCGGCCACGATACGGAACGGGTCGTAGAGATGGAAGACTTTATAATCCCCCACGCTCTCCATATCCAGAACCACCCGCACCGTATCCTTTGTGAATTGGCCTGCCCTGGCACCTTTCAGCAGCTCATCCTTGATGGGGATGGCACTATCGATTTCGGAGGTCACATAGGCGTTCTTCAGATCCAGGTAGAGTCTTCGAGGTTTTTTATGATCTCGATCCTCCTTGAGAAGATGATGCTCATATTCCACAGGATTTTCCAGGTCCACCACCACCCTTGTGTAATGAGGTGTGGACCAATGTCGGATTTCCTTCACGGCAACCGGTTTGAACCCGGACGATCCTGCCTGGTTGGGTTTCATTTCCAGGTCTTTCTTGCTCAGGATGACTTCAAGCTCATCCAACATCTTCCTCGCTCTTAGCCTCATATCTCCCGATGGATATTTTATGTCCACTTTTAAGAATTCTATATAAGCCTGCGTTGGATCCTTTTTGTGACGATAAAAAATTTCTCCGATCAGGTATTGAGCGTCATCGGCGAGTCGATGATCCGGATGCTTTTCTATAAGTTCTTTGTAAATGTGACATGCTTCATCAAGGTCTCTGGAGTTACCAGAGTATTTATAAAGACCGGTAAACAACCTTCCAGATTGATACAATGCCCATGCTGCCTCGTTGCTCTCAGAAAACTGGAAATAGATCTTCTTATAAAGGTTAATACACTCCAACCAGGAATCACGATACTTTCTCTTGGAGGATGATCCCAGCAGAGCTCTGCGACTCTCATCCGCCTTTCTGAGAAGAAGGGCTGCATCATCGGCGGCACCGCATGGCCTCTCCCAGGTGCCCGGAACAACGAAGGCCAAGGCAATGATCCATGAAATGATGCGAAGCTTCCTTTTCATATTTTCCTCGGTTTTCCGGTTTGGCCGGTTGAGCCGGTTTGGCCGGTTGAGCCGGTTTGGCCGGTTGGCCGGTTGAGCCGGTTTCCCGGTCGGGCCGCTTTAGCCCGTTGGCCGGTCAATCGGGTTCGTTCAAAAAGCACCACCCAGAATGCCCTGGTGTCAACTTGCAAAAATAATGCACCGAATTTTGCAACCCTTCTCAGTCATTCCGGCGAAAGCCGGAATCCAGTATTTTCAGCAGGTCCTGCATCCCGGCGTGCGCCGGGATGACGTCGTTTGAAAATATCGATGACTCTTGTAATTAGGCGCCAGCTTCATACCGGCGTCACACGAACTCTCTTCTGCAGATTCCCTCTCTCTTTCCGCCATTCCTTCGTAATCACCCGTCAATTGGCCCACCCACAAACTGATTGCGGAGTTAATTGGTTGACTGGTTAAAGGGTCAAATAGGGAAAACCTCTGACCCTGAGAGCGCAAGGCTGAGGGCAAAACTCGCACCAAGCACCGAAGGTCGATTGGTTCACCGGGTAAATGATAACACCAACTGGCTAACCGGCTCAACTGGCTAAACCTCCCAACCGGCCAACCCGCCAAACCGGCAAACCGGCCAACCGCTCATCACCCGCTCTCCACATATTTCTTGAGCTTATTCAGCTCAATGAGCGCCTCGAGGGGCGTCATCGTGGAGATATCCAGGCCCTGAAGCCGTTGTCGTAGTTTGTGATCCTGTGAGCCGAAAAGATTGAGCTGCACCTGGTGCTTTGGATCCTTTTCCATGAGATCGGCGGTATATGAGAGCAAAGGAACTCCCGCTTCGCCTCTTTCCGAGCTTTCAAGGTTTTCAAGGATCTCACCCGCCCTGCGGAGAACGCCTTCAGGCACACCGGCTATCCGAGCCACCTGGATACCGTAACTCCGGCTTGTTCCCCCGGGAACCAATTTTCTCAGGAAAATGATCTGATCATTCCATTCGCGAATGGCTACATTGAAGTTCTTGACCCTTGGTTTTGTCGTGACCAGCTCCGTCAACTCGTGGTAATGAGTGGCGAAAAGGGTCCGAACCCCCCTCTCCTCCCTATCGTGCAATGCCTCTGCCACCGCCCACGCAATACTCAAACCATCGTAAGTGCTTGTGCCCCTCCCAATCTCATCGAGGACCACGAGGCTCCTCGGTGTCGCGTGTCTCAGGATATTCGCCGTTTCGCTCATTTCTACCATGAAGGTGCTTTGCCCTCTTGCCAGGTCATCGGAGGCTCCGACCCTGGTGAAGATGCGATCGACAAATCCCAACGACGCTCTCGATGCAGGCACGAAGCTGCCCATTTGCGCCATGAGCACGATCAAAGCGGTTTGCCTGAGTATGGTGGATTTACCCGCCATGTTGGGACCGGTTACAATCATAATCTGCTGTTCTTCGCAGTCCAGCCGAACATCGTTGGGAACGAAATCTTCATCCATCACCGTTCGCTCAATGACGGGGTGGCGTCCATCCACGATCTCTATGGTTGCCCCCTCAGTGACCTCGGGACAGACGTAGTCGTATAGCTGCGCTGCGTGGGCGAGAGCTGCAATCACATCGATTTGGGCAACCAACTCGGCCGTTTCCTTTATGCGCTGATTTTCAAGCGCTATCTTGCCACGAACCCTTTCAAAGATTTCGAATTCCAGCCGGACGCGTTTCTCTTCGGCCCCCAGGACCTGTTCTTCCATTTTTTTTAGCGGCTCTGTGATGTAACGTTCCGCGTTCACCAGAGTCTGTTTTCTTATGTACTCCCCGGGCACCAGATGCAGATTCGCTCTCGAGACCTCGATATAGTAGCCGAAGACCCTATTGAAACCCACCTTGAGACTCGATATTCCGGTCTTTTTCTGTTCGGCCGCAGCAAATTCGGCGATCCAGCTTTTTCCGTCACGACCCAGGGAAATCAATTTGTCCACTTGCTCATCATATCCCTCCTTGATGATTCCTCCTTCTTTGACGGAGACCGGCGGATCCTCGGAGATTGATTCCTCTATGAGACCTGCCACGTCCTCGAGGATGTCAAGTCTCTGAGCCGTCTCCGAGAGGAGCGTGCTCGTTGAAGCGCTCAGGGAATTCTTGATTTTCGGAAGCCTCCAAATGGATTGTTTCAGTGCCAGCAGGTCTCTGGCGTTGGCTCTCTGAAGCGCGATGCGGCCGTTTAGACGCTCCAGATCATAAATCTCCTTCAACTGATCTCTGATCCTCTCCCGGAGCATGGGATCTTCCTTGAACCAAGCCACGGCCCCAAGGCGCTTACGGATCGCATCCAGTTCGATCAGCGGATAGGAGATCCATTTTTTCAGGAGCCGGCTCCCCATGGGAGTGACGGTCTCATCAATAACGTGGCACAGTGAGCCTTCCGCGGATTGCCGCCGCACGGTTTTCAAGAGTTCCAGGTTAGCGCGGGTTGTTTCATCCAGGAACATGTAATCCCCGATACGATAACTCACCATCTCCTTGATGTGCTGGAGATCGACTTTCTGAGTCTCTTGCAAATAGCGGATCATGGCACCGGCAGCGGTAATCCCCTGTGGCATGTCCTGGCATCCAAGTCCCGCAAACGACCGCACCTTCAATTGATCCTTCAGGAACGCCTCGGCCCTGCGAGTATCAAAGAACCCTTTATCCAGTTTCTCCAAACGGTATTTGGAAAGCTCCCTCCTCTCGGTGAGGAGTGCTTCTTGGGAGATGAGAACCTCCGCCGGATCAATTCTACCCAGCTCATCCAGAAATTCATCGAAGGATGGAACCTCCGTGACTCGAAACTCGCCCGTGACCAAATCCACGTGGGCCAATCCAAACCCTTCTTTTCCCGCGGAAAGGGAGGCAATGAACAGGTTGCTCCTCCCGTCCATGTCCCGCTCATCCACGATGGTGCCGGGGGTCACGACCCTGACCACCTCTCTCTTGACAATTCCCCGACTCCCGCCGGGCTCTTCGACCTGTTCACAAATGGCAACCTTCCAGCCGGTATCGACGAGTCTGGCTATGTAAGATCTGGAAGCGTGATAGGGAATACCGCACATGGGGACTTTTTGGCCATTGAAAGTCCCCCTTGCCGTCAGGGCGATTCCGAGAATTCTTGAAGCAGTGCGAGCATCCTCAAAGAACATTTCATAGAAGTCGCCCATGCGAAAAAATAAGATGGCATCAGGGTATTCCCCCTTGATGCCCAGATACTGTTTCAGCATCGGCGTAATCTCACCCATTTCGTTCCTCTTTCAGCTCGTCCGCCAGCCTGGAAAAAGGTCCTTGGATGCAGAAGGGCGCGCCGCCGAATCGATTAAATGGATCGTATCCCACATTTTGCACTGTGGGCACTGCCACTGCAAGGTGCTCGGTTCGAACCCGCATCGTTCACACTGAAAGTTCCGGCAAGGAATCTCCATATATTCAATGATCTCGCTATATTCAGAGAGGGCTTCCTCTTCTCTTCCCTCCCGGAGCAAGATCTCTCCTCTGAGCCTCCTGGCCTCCCAAAAGAAAGGGGCCAGCTGTAATACATCGGTAATTTCCTTCAATGCTCCCTCGATATCTTTTTTTCTATAAAGATACCGGGCCAGGGCAAGACGGCTGAAAGCATCGGAATTGGACTTGGCGCATTCCGTCAAAAGCGCCTCAACGCTTTCTATGTCCTTCATTTTGGAATAGGCTCCCTCCAATCGACCATAGGCAAGAAACGTGAACTGGGGTGACACTTCCGCAACGTTCTTCCATGCGGAAATCGCAGACTGGTAGTCCTCCTTGGCGAAGTGGAGGTCTCCCAGGTGCAAATATGCATCCACGCATTCTCTGTAAGTCAATATGGCTTTGTTGTAAAAGGAGTTCGCCTTTGACAGCTCGCCCTTTTCCTGGGCCACCTTTCCTATCTCAACCAGGTAATGGGCCAGGATATTCTTGTGGTCGCCCTTGGTCAAGCGGACGATTTTCTGCCGGATCTTATAAGCATTTTCCCAATCCCTCAACTCCTGGTAAATGCTTTCAATTTCCTTCAGGGTCTCCACGTTGGACGGATCCCTACGGGCCACATCCAGAAAGATCTTTAGCGCACGATTGAAGAAGCCGCCCTTTCGGTAATCGAGGCCTAAATCGAACAGTGCCGCGAGCTTATTCTGTTCGTCGATATTTGGCCGAAGGATAATGCTTTGCCGTATCCGTATTGCTCTATCGATATCGCCCTTTGACCGGTACAAATTGCCCAGGGCCACATAGGTTTCGATGGTATCGGAGTTTACCTGGACGGACTTGGTAAACTCCTCGATGGCATGATCGCGATCGTTCGAGATGATATACTGGATCCCTTTGAAGAAGGCCCTATCCCCTTTGGTATGAATGGACTTGCTCGGTTGCATGCTGGAGTGCCACCACCAACCGCCGACACCGAGGCCGATCCCGAAGGCGATGAGGATCGCCAGCAAAACTTGTTGGTTACCGGGCTCAAGGAACCACTGAATCACTCTTTGTTTATCTCCTTTGTTTCCAAAGAGAATCTTACTGGTCCGCGGGTCCGCTGTTCCCTCTCCCAAAAAAATCAATCCCGATTCCCACAAGGGAAACCTTTCCCCTACCCCAGGTCGGAAGCATGATCTGAACGCATGTCCTCCGTGGTCACCGGAAGGTTCCTCAAGGAATTCAGTTCCATTTCTTTCTGCTTTGCGTCCATTTGAAGATTCCTGATCTGCTTTTTGAAACGAAAGCGCTCGAGCATGCCGTAGAGGCTGGAACAAAGCAGACCGACAGTGAACGCCACGAGGGCCACCAGATACACGCTCACTCCAGCACTCTCATACCGAAAGACCAGGAGATTCAGTTTCAGGTTCAGAGCCGTGGAGAAAGCTTCGTAGTTCTGGACTGCCGCCACGACAATAATCAGCATCACCAGAAAAGCAAAAATAATCTTCAAGTGATTCATCGCTTTCCTCCAGGGCCGTCAAGAGCCTGGAAAAGCGGCCGCAGTTTTCGATAGGTCTCCTTGATATGTTCCGGAATCACACGCACATCACCCAGGACAGACATGTAATTGGTATCCCCGTTCCAGCGAGGCACGATATGAAAGTGTAAGTGTTCTTCCACCCCCGCCCCTGCAACTTTGCCGAGATTCAATCCCACATTGAACCCTTCCGGGGTCATCGATTTATTCAGAATACCGATGGACCGGCGAACCATCGTCAAAAGGTCCAGGGTCTCCGCGTCCCTGAGCGAGTCCAGGTCCGGCACATGCCGAACAGGGGCGACTAAAAGGTGCCCATTGATGTAAGGGTAGCGGTTCATCATGGCCATGCTCAATGGCCCCACGGACAAAATCAACCTTTCCTCATCCCTGCTTCGATCATCTCCCGGGCAGAAGATGCACTCACCGCCCTTCTGATCGGAGAGAATGTATTCCATGCGCCACGGTGCCCACAGTACTTTCATCTGCTGTCCCTCACAGTGTCACAATTTCACTATGAATCGTATCGCCCATTTCCAAAATCCCGATGGTGTGTTTGCCTGTGGCCGAGAACCCTGTAGCGGTTCCCGGATTGAAAAGCAACACCCCCTCCCTTACATGGTTCGCAGGCTCATGGGAATGCCCGTAAACGATCACATCCACGTTGCCAAATTCGCGCCAGATGCGATCTTCAAGCCCCGAGGCAGAACCCCATCCATGGATCAGCCCCACTCTGTAAGGCCCTAGCTCCATGACTTTTTTCCGAGGGAGCGCCTCCCTTACCTCCAGTGGATCCATATTCCCATGAACCCCTTGGAAGGGTCTCCGGCAAAGGAAATCCACAATCTCCGTTGATACCACGTCTCCTGCGTGCAAAATAAGGTCCTTTTCGGACAGGTGGGCATCGTAGATTTCCTGCAAGGCACTGCTCACCCGGCGCAGATGGGTATCCGAAAGGACTCCGATCCTGACTTTCATCCCACTGAAAGGCCTCCCCAAAAGCAATACTCAAGTGGAAAAGTATATCAGCATCATGAAAAAACACAAGGCATAATCAGGCACAGCAAAAACGTTTGACTGTTGCGGAGCGCTGCTGTATAGGTTTAACGGTTTGCCGGTGGGCCGGTTGGCCGGTTGGGACTGGGTTGTTGGTTCTGGGCGTTTGGTGCTGGGTGCGGGAGGAATTCTTTTCACCACCTGACCCAAAAAGGTGTTTCCCACTTGCGCCCTCGCGCCTTGCGCTCTCACGGTCAAAGATGTTCCCATTTGACCAATCAACCAATTGACCTCGCAAGTGGTTTGCCGGTGGGCCGGTTGATAGGTGATTAGGAAAGAATGGCGGAAAGAGAGAGGGAATCTGCAGAAGAGAGTTCGCTTGATGCAGGTATGAAGCTAGGGCACTCTGGGTAGTGCTTTTTGAACGAACCCGATCGACTGGCAAACCGGCCCAACCGGCTAAACCGGCAAACCCACCAACCCCAATTCCTCGGGAGGCAGAATCCGTGCCGATCTATGAATTCTACTGTGATCAGTGCAACACCATCTTCAATTTCTTCTCCAGGTCCGTCAATACCGAGAAGATCCCATTGTGCCCGCGGTGCGGGGACGTGAAGCTTGACCGGCGCATGTCTGCATTCGCCACGTTACGGGCACGCGGCGAGGAGGAGGACTCCCCCGTTCCTGACTTGGACGATAGCAAGCTCGAAGGAGCCATGAACTTGCTTGCCAGGGAAGCGGAAAACATAGACGAAAATGATCCGAGGCAGGCAGCCAAGCTGATGCGGAAGCTCACCGACATGACGGGATTGGATCTGGGTCCCGGCATGGAGGAAGCCTTCAGAAGGATGGAAGCGGGAGAGGACCCTGAAGAGATCGAAGAGGAAATGGGAGATCTTCTGGAGGGTGAAGAACCTTTCGGTCTGAAGGAAAAGTCCCGGGCGCTCTCCAAGCCCCGGCGACCCAGGGTGGATGAAAAGCTTTACGATCTGTGAGCCGGTTGGCCAGTTTGCCGGTTGGGCCGGTTGGGCCGGTTTAGCTGGTTGAGCCGGTTGGTCGGTTCACTGGTTGAAAACCTCAGGGCTTTTCAGGTAACGGATCAAACCGTCAATCATCCTTCGGACTTGGGCGCAATGCTCATAACTCCTTTGAAACTCCTCTTCGTTGATATAGCTTTGATCCAATGCGATGTAGAGGCAATTTTGCACTTCCGAGCAGGACCTCCTTGAATAGCTCAAGAATCTGACGAACTCATTGTTCGATCTCGAATCGAATCCTTCCGAGATATTGTTCATTATGGATATGCATGATCCGGTTATCTGCCCGGACAGTCGGAAATCTTTGCATAACTCAGGACGCCTGGTGTAATTGGTAAATGGTGAAGGTCAGAGCTCTTCCTTGCTGCCAACACTCCAGGTCTTCAAACCTCCTGATTCTCATCTCCCACCTCTGTTCTCAGTTCCGACTTGACCGGCCCAACCGGCCAAACCACTTCTGGGGTCAATTGGTTAATTGGTTGATTGGTTAATTGGCAACAGCCAAGCAGATTAACCGGCAAACTTCCCTCAACCGGCTAAACTGGCTAAACTGGCCAACTGGTAAACCGGCCCAACCGGCTAAACCACTTTCGGGATCAATTGGCTAATTCGTTGATTGGTTGATTGGCAACAGCCAAGCAGATTAACCGGCAAAACCGGCCCACCGGCTAACTGGCTCAACCGGCCAACTTCCCTCAACCGGCCCACCGGCTAAACTGGCTAACCGGCCCAACCGGCTAACCCCTCAAACCAGCTCCACCAACTCCACATCGCCCCAGGTGGCCATGCTATTTTTTACGATGACCACCCCACCCAGAATACCCTCCATCGCTTTCGCCCATGAACCGATTCTTTGGAGATCGGCCTTCTCTTTGATCCTGTTGCCCAGAGCCGTTGCAGCCGCGTCGGCCACGGTCGCCGAAGGTGAAACCATACAAACCACATCAGAGATACCCATACTCAGGGAATGCCCCACAGAGCCGGAGGAGGAACAAACTCCCAAAGGCATCTGTCTCACATGAATGAGAAGCCCAAACCTCTCGCTGAGCGGAGAAGATCCTGCAAAAATGGAAACCGTGACCGGATGATCGGCCTGAAGAAAAATATCCCCGCCATTTTCAACGATCACCTGGCCTGAAAACTTCAGCAGTCCTTTTCCCACATGCTGGGCGATGGCACCTGCCACTGAGGCCATGGGACCCACCCCAAAGGGTCTTGTGGCTTGCATCATTTCTTGAACGAGAGGCGGTGCGTACGGATCCATCTCGAGAGGGGAAAGGGATGTTAAGAACGCGGGATGAGAACGAGCATAATCTTCAAGTTGCACCCTGCAGTCCAACACCAGATCCAGCGTCTCCTTTTCCAGGTGCCTGCAGGCGCTTACCCAGAGATCTGTCTCTTTGACAGTCACCCCAAAAGAGACCATGCCTTTCGATCTGGTTCTTCTCCTATAAGTACGCTCTGTATACCGGGTATGCGTCTTCAAGTCCTGGTATCCATCCGGAAATCTGGATGCCTTCAATTTTCACGGATCAAACCCGTCGCTCGTGGCCGATTCGGTTCAGAAAATCCTTCACGCTGAACTCTTCCCGTCGCCGCTCATGATAGCCCACCATGACCTCCGCGTACTTTTCGTACAACCGCTCTCGGGAATGCAAGAGTTTCCGATAGCAACGGGCCAAGGCCTCTTCCCTGGTTTCATCAGCCTCCTGTCTGAATAACCCCATCCACAAAACAGGACCCGGTTCGGAGAGGTATGCTCGAAACATCCGCTCCCCCACCTCCCGGGGAACGGGAAGATACACAACGACGGTCAACTCCTTCAGCTCCTTGAGAATCTGCGGGCCCGAGTAAATGACACTCCCCGTGGTGTCCACAACGAGGTTCTCTTCGCGGTCCTCGGGAAGACTTCTCAGATGAGCAAGAATCTCCGTCAACACATCTCTCTCGCATGCCAGGTACTTGGATTCCCGCTCTGCATAGTGCGGCTCGTAAGGGAACCCCATCCACTCCCCCAGATTCAGTGTGGTTCCATCGGCCCTTCTCAGTTCGCTGCCGAGTTTCTCGGAAATGAGATCGTCGCAGCAAAATCGTGTGAAGCCGTATTCGGCCAGTTTCTTGGACCAGTGGGATTTTCCTGTTCCGGCCATACCCATGAGCGAGATCCGCATGGCGCTAGACTGCTTTCCTTTTATTCCCCAGGTTGTAAGATTTCAGTGGCCACCCGGCCGATCGAGGCAAGGCAGGAGCCTTTACTCTGTCTCGCCCCTGGTCTCTTCCACCGAGCCGGATCAATCTCGGGTCAGGAGCGATGCGGATGACAGAACAATTCTGGCATCCACCGCCATTCCACCGTTCGAAAAAACCTTGAAGGGATTGATGTCGATCTCTTCCACCCTTTCCAAGTCCAGCATGAATTGGGACAGGCGCAGGAGGCATTCCATGAGGAGTTCCATGTCATATTCCTTGCCGCCTCTGATCCCTTTGAGAACCCGGTGGCATTTGGTCTCCAGGATCATCCTCTCCGCATCCTGCCTGCTGATCGGTGCGATCCCATACGTGACGTCTTTCCAAACCTCCGTATAGATTCCCCCTGTGCCGAAGATCAGGATCGGGCCGAATTGGAGATCTCGTTTGGCCCCCAGGATGACTTCAAATCCGTCCTCTACCATCTCCTGGACGAAAATCCCGTCCAGCTCGGCGCCGGGCACCTCGTCTCTCACCGTTTGCCAGATGCGTTGGTAAGCTTCCTCCAGCGCCTTTGGCCCCCGCAGATTGAGTGAAACTCCGCCCACATCGCTTTTGTGTATGATCTGCGGCGAGGAGACTTTCAGCGCCACAGGATAGCCGATCTCCTCACCTGCTTTGAGCGCCTCGGACACATCCCGGCACATGCGAGATCTGGCCATGGGGATACCATAGGCTGAAAGAAGTTGGTGAGCCCCCTCGCCCTCCATTTTCCTCTGCCCGCTCCCCCGGCAGATTTCCAGCACCCTTTTCCCATCTTCGCTCACGGAATATCTCGATGGATAGGAAACCGTTTCATTGAGGAACTGCCAGCGCATGTGAAGAGCGGAAAGGGTCTTCGCGGCGCGGGGGAGGCTCGGCAAAGAGAGTACCTTCCCTCCTTCTTCCAGCTTTTGCCCCACGGCCTGCTGCTTCGGGCCGTACAACCATGCCACAACCGGCTTTTTTGCAAGCGCTGCTGCGGTCTCCCGGATCGTCTTCGTGGCATCCAGGTGTGCATTCTCTGGGAGTTCCGGGGCGATGGCGATGCAGATCACAGCGTCTACGGCCTCATCCCGAAGAACTCCCTCGAGGGCAGCCCGGTAGACGTCGTTCATCCCGTGCTTCATCAAAGCCGGCCAGATATCCATCGGGTTTTGAATAGGCATCCAGGCCGGGGAAAGGTTCTTTATTCCCTGAACCGTTCGGGGGGAAAGCTCCACCACTTCGAGTCCGCACTCCTGAAAACTGTCGATCAACATGATCCCGCCCGCGCCGGTAAAAGTGATCATTCCCACCCTGTTTCCCTTCATGGGGGGCATGCGGAGAAACGCCTTGGTGAAGTCGAAGACATCGTCCTGGTCCCTGACCGGGATTACACCCGCCTGCCGGAATGCCGCCTCAAAGACTTGATGATCGCCTACCAGGGCACCGCTATGGGAGGAGGCAGCCTGGGCCCCCTGCCGGCTTCTGGCTGTCTTCAAACCGAGGACAGGCTTCCGAAGAGCAATCTTTTTTGCTGCTTCCAAAAATCTTCTCGCCCCCTTCATTCCCTCGATATGGACAAAGATCACCTCCACTTCATCATCTTCCCCAAAGTATTCCAGGGCGTCCGCAAAGTCGACGTCGCACCCGTTCCCGATGTCGATTCCCTTTCCCATGACGCCGGTAAAAAGGGATGAGCCAACAAAAAAAACCCCTGACTGGCAGATAAGCGCCACCGGTGCTTTCTCCCTTCGCAAGGGCATAAAAGAGGAGGTAAACCCTGAAAATGCGTTCACAACTCCCAGTGTGTTGGGCCCCAGAATCCGAATGCCCGATTGAAGGCTGAGCGCCGTGAGCTGCTCCTGTAAGGCTTTGCCCTCGGCATCGGCATCCGCGAAGCCCTGGGGAATCACGATAGCCCCCTTTATGCCCGCGCCGGCACACTCCTGCGTGATTCGAGGCACTTCCTCCCGGGGAGTGGAGACCAGCGCCAGATCCACAGGCCGATCGATCTCTCTCACTTCCTTGTAGGTTCGGATTCCCATGATTTCATCGGCCAGTGGGTTTACCGGATAGATTTCCCCCTTATAGCCGAACTCGAGCATGTTTTCGATGACGTTAAAGCTCCCCTTCCCGGTCCTTCGGCTTACACCGATGACGGCCACCGACCGGGGGGCAAGAAAAACATCCAGATCGTGTCTCCCCATTTTTAACCCTGCCCCACTCTAGCTTTCTTGTTCCTCGGCGTTTCTTTCGTCCAGTTCGTAGAGTTTTTCAATGGTGAACCCTACAAACTTCTCGCACGTATTTTTCCAGACGCCCGACTCCAGAAACCTCTGGTACTCCCCTGGCTTGGAAAAATCCATGCCCACGAGATCGCCGCAGGCAATCCCACCAAACTTCTCCCTGAAGCTCCGAACATATTCGCTTGCGTCCCGGCGTGCAACTGTTCTACCATGCTTGGCTTTCTGCTTTTCCGCCGACGGGCAGCGATTCTGAAGTCCCAGGAAAATCGCTGCGGAGGACACAGCGCCGCATGGGGCTTGCTGTTCGCCCCCGATTCCTCCCATAAAAGCGATCCCTGCCCAGAGAAAATCCTCGTTCCCCATTTCCATGGCTTCCCACATAACTTGCAGGACCGCAGGCCCTCAATGGTATCCCCTCTGCATCAGGTCCAGCGCGCGAGCCTTCGCTTCGTCCAGCGGTATTCTTGCTCCCATCATTCATTCTCCTTTCCGTATCGATTCTGTTTACAGGGAAACTACACGCCGTTTCTCTACTTTGTCAATCCTGAAACAAGGAAACCGTTTGACGGCCCGTCCCCAAGAAACAAGGTCAAATCAGCCGGGTCAGAAAAAATCGATCACGGGCTGCCTTGAAATGATTCCGGACAGGCATCTTAAAATCCGCTTGCTGTGGGGATAGAGTCTTCTTATCTTATGGCAGGTTTTGAAACAAAGAAAGGAGTGAGCATGGGTGGCATTTCAAGAAGACGATTCATGAAGGAGGCCATGATCGCAGGATCGGCGATCACTGTTTTCCCCACCATATGGCTTCGAAAAACCGCTGCAGCTTATGAACCAAAAACCCTCGTCCACCCCAATGTGGACAATTTGCGCGTGGTCGGCGTCACCGATCCAAGAATGACCAGTGCCACGGAACCGGTCTGCTCTTGGGCTCGCCAGGAGGAACTCACGGTAAAGGATGCGATCTGGGAGAACATCGACGGACTTGCTTGCTCCCTGGCCGAAACGAGAAGTCCGGCCGAGGCATGGAAGACCATTTTCATTAAACCACCTGCCAAGTCCTGGTCCGATACGGTGGTGGCTATCAAGACCAATCACATCGCCCAGCAGCACACGCGAAGCGCGGTCCTGTCGAAAATCTGTCATACCCTTGTTTCTCCCCTGGGCGTCAAGCCCTCCAATATTCACATCTACGACGCCTGCCACGGTGAGGGGATGAGGCACGAAACCCCGTTTGCCGATCTGCCGGAGGGATGCCGCATCGAGGACACATGGGGAGGAAGTGTGGCCACCACCCGTATACCCAAACCCTGGCGGAACGGCGACGGAAAATCCAAATGTCTCAAATACCTTGTAGACGGCACCGTGGACATTCTCATCAATATCTCCATGTGTAAAGGACACAGCAGCAGGTTCGGCGGTTTCACCATGACCATGAAAAACCATCTGGGCACCTTCTCTCCGGGACCCGCACATCGGGAGGGGGCTCTGGACTACCTCATCGCCATGAACAAGACGCCGGAAATCTTGGGCCCCATCGACGGCAAGACGGGCAGGGTGCTTTTTCCTCGCCAGCAGCTCTGTCTTGTGGATGCCCTATGGGCCAGCAAGAGTGGTCCGGGCGGCTATCCGACCCACCAGCCGAACTTCCTCGCCATGGGCGTGCTCTCTCCGATCGTGGACTACCAGATGGCAACCAAATTTCGGGGTGAGGCCATGCGCTGGCGTCCGAATATGGAAACCACACGGAGGATACTGACGGATTTCGGTTACGAGGAGAAAGATCTTCCGGCAGGAGCGAGGATCCTTGGGATCTGAAAGTCCTGCCCTGGCTGGTTTTGGAGGAAAGTCCTTGTCACTGAAACAGCCGCACCAGGGAGAAGGGGTCGACGCGGCTTGCTCCGATTCGAACCCCCCAGTGGAGATGGGGACCCGTAGCACGCCCCGTATTTCCGACGGTTCCGATCACCTGCCCAAGGTCAACTTGCTGCCCTCGGCTCACTCTGATCTCGGAAAGGTGGAAGTACATGGTGAAGATCTCCATGCCATGATCGAGATAAACGCACTTTCCTGAGAAGAAGTGTTCCCCCGTGAAAGCAACCACCCCATCACTGGAGGCATGGACCGGGGTCTCCGCCCTCGCTCTCAGATCGACGCCGGTGTGGGCGCTCCTCGGCTTATCGTTGAGGATCCTGCGAAGGCCGAACCCGGAGATCACCTCCCCTTCGAGAGGCACGACAAACCCTCTTAGCCATAACTTCTCCTTCACTCCGGACTGCCAGATGCCTCTCACGATCTCGCTTTCACGTCTCACCCGGGCAAGGTTTTTTGAACTCAGGGTAACCATTTCTTTGGGCAGGGTGAGACGCTGAACGGGAAATTCCCTTTTCAGCACCTCAAAACCGAAAACAGCCTGGTTCACATGGCCCTTTTGATCGGTCATGGAGAGAAGAAGGCCATACCGCCCGGGCTCCGCTTCGAGGTCGATGCCCAGCGCCGCAGAGTAAGAACGGCCGTCCTCATCCGGGTAGAACGAAAACGTTTTTCCCCTCCACTCCCCCCTCACATCTTTCAAAGGTTCAGAGGAGGAGACGGTCACGAGATAAGCCTCTCCCTGACCCACTTTTTCCGGTCTCATCTGAACTTGTACCTGCGCTTCCGCAACCTGGGAGAAAAAAGCCATGAAGAGCGAAGGCAAAATTCCAATGTAAAACAAGCACCGAATCAACGTCTTGATTCCCCCATAAATTTCAAATGGGTAGTCGCACGGGGACGAGCCCAGCGCCCGGGTTTTGTCAGGGGCCGGCAACGATTGAACGAAATGCGCGTTTTGAAGCTGCCGGGAGCTCCTTCAATGATCTTGCCGCCCCAGGATCTCCTCCATTTGCTCTTTCACAAATGGTAAAGTATAAAGATGCCTGAACGGAAGGGCCAACGTTTCCCTCAACGCTCCCTGCCAGGAGGTGCATCCCCCATAGATTCGGGATAGATCCGGATTGGGCCTTGCCCTAATGGCCCCGCCCGCCAGGTCAAATCGGACCGGCTCGGCAAAGATGCGTCGACCCAGTTCATCCACCGGCCAGAAAACAAGGTCTTCAAAATGCTGCACCAGGATTTGGGAGTCCGGCTCACGGGTTTCCACTTTGAAACGAAGGCCGGGCTCCTTCTTGGCGGAGGAGATTTTGTAGCGATACTCCAGGAGGGAGAATTCCTGGAATTTGAGCATTTCGTCCAGAAAACCCTCCATTGTGGTGTGGCGATCACCGCCCAGAATCTCCACGTCGTCGATGTTCCTTCCGATGGCTCCCACAATAGCCGCTGCCTCTCCAGCGAATTCCAGCAAGAGTTCCTTTAAAGTGGGGGACTCACGCTTCAGTTCCCGGGGGCCGCTTCGTCTCTTGTTGGCCCGGATCGCCTCGTTGATCCGGACAGCCCAGATGTCGTAACTTGCCTGGTCCATTTTTTTCTTTCTTGTCCCCTGATTTTGTCTTGGAATGGGACAGTATGGGCCGGGAGACTTCCCACATCAAGAGCCAAGAGCGTATTCCACTGCCGCCAGTGCGTGAATTCGGGTGGTATCGAAAACGGGGACCTTGGAATCCTCCTGGCGGATCAGCAGCCCTATTTCCGTGCATCCGAGAATAATGCCCTCGGCTCCCTCCTGCACGAGAGCGTCCATCATGTGAATCGTTGCTTCCCTGGAGGAAGGAGAGATCTTTCCCAGGCACAGTTCCTCGTAAATGACGCGATGAAGGTTCTCTCTCGCCCTTTCCGGAGGCACGATCACATTCAATCCGTGTCCGGCGATCAACCTTCCTTTGTAGAAATCCTCCTCCATGGTGAATCGGGTGCCCAGAAGGCCTACCTTCGTGACGGACGCCGCCCTGATTTTTTCCGCCGTGGCGTCGGCGATATGAAGCAGGGGGATTTCAATGTGCCTCTGCACCTCGTCGGCCATTCTGTGCATGGTGTTGGTGCAAATCAGCAGAATGTCCGCCCCGCCTTTTTGTACCCTCACCGCCGCATCGATCATGATCTCGGTACATTCATCCCACTTTCCCTCATGTTGCAGGCTTTCAATGTCGGCGAAGTCCACAGAGTACATGATGATTTTGCCGGAGTGCAACCCCCCCAGTCTCGCTCTCACCGCTTCGTTGATCATCCGGTAATATTCCAGCGAGGACTCCCAGCTCATGCCGCCAAGCAGACCGATCGTTTTCATGGCTTTTTCTCCTTTTCGCGGAGAAGGGCCATCCTGTGCCTCCTCAATCGTCCAGGCGGGAGAGCGAACCCTCACAAAGGGGAATGACGCCGTTTCACGCCGCTTAGGGCCATTAATTTTTCTAATACTTCGTACGTCTGAGCCCCCACGAGGCATCGCTCGTCCATGAGGAAAGTGGGTACCGCCGTGATGCCCAGGGCATGACAACGGGACCAGTCAGAATCCACGGCTTCCCGGAAGGACCTGTTCTCAAGAACCTTTTTTGCCTCTGCGGCGTCGAGCCCCACCGATGCAGCGATATCGAACAGATGGGGGATGCTGGCGATGTTGATTCGGTCAACGAAATAGGCCCGAAAAACGGCGTGATGGAAATCACTCCCTATTCCTTGCGACTCGGCCCATTTCCCTAGCTCTTGCGCCCGGCGGCTGTTGTAGGTTTTTTCCCGATCGCTCAGGGGCAGTCCCGCTTCCGCGGCAGCTTTTTTCAAGCGCGCCTTCACCTCTTCGATATCCACGCCGCGACCCCGAAAGAGTTGTTGGAGCGTCAGCCCCTCTTCGGGCGTGTTGGGATGAAGGGGAAAAGCGATCCAGCGGATCTCAATTTCATGTTCTCGCTTTAGTCTGTCAATACGCCCGGTAATGAAGTAGCACCAGGGTCAGATGTAATCCGAGAACACTTCAAGCGTAGGAACGTCTCTCATTTCGTGTGACTCCTCTCTTCAGGGGAAATTGCCAATATCGTCCAGACGAAAGACTAAAAGGCGTCGTAATGGGTAAATTCCCTCACTTCTCTCCTCTTGGGCGCCGGAGCCCCTTTGGCCGGGTATCCCATGGGGATCACGACCGCCACTTCATATCCCTCGGGCACCTTCAAGATCTCTTTTACTTTGTTATGGTCAAAGGCCCCGGCGATCACCGTTCCGAGCCCCAGAGAGTGCGCCGTGAGGCAGAGGGTCTGTGCCGCGAGTCCCAGATCGAACATGAACCAGTCCCCGAATTTCGTTGTCGCCGTGTCTTTGAAGTACCCTGACACCTTGAGCCTGCCGCACAGAACCATGACCACCGGGGCCTCCGCCACTGCTTTGCTCGCCGGGTTTCCCTTGGCCAAGCTGGTCTGCAGTTGTTCCTTTATTGCCGTATCTCTAACCGCCACGACTTCCCAGCACTGGGTGTTGGCCCAAGAGGGCGCCCAGCGCACCGCTTCAAGCACCTGGTTTAACAATTCGTCCGGGATTGGCTTCTGTTCGTAAGCCCGAATGGCCCTTCTCTCCTTCAGAACTTCCATAAAATCCGCCATCGAAACATCTCCTCAATTCAACTGAAATTCCTGTCATTTCCTGGCTAGAAGATGGCCAGGCACCTTGATCAGCATATCCCACCAATAGCGGTATGGGGCCTTTAGCCTCCCATATCCCGCATTCGGCCCTATTTAACCATCACCCTTTTCCCCGCTCTCAAAACGAACTGGCATTCGAGAATCGACGGCATTTGAGCCCGGATTCTCTCAAAGTCCACGTCAGGATAATCGCGGGTCGATTCGGCTCCCGTGAACTGGAAGCGAATCACCCTGTTTTCTTCAAAGCGCCAGAAGTGACTTGTCACCGCATCCTCGACCTCCCTCTCGGTCATCCCTGCCGCTTCTATTTCGATGATTTCCATATCGTGGGCCGGCAAAGGGATAAAGCGGGTTTCGATTCGGTCGTGAAGCACTTCCCCCTCCACAAAGCCTTTCTCCTCGTCCATTTCTGCAAAACTCATCCTCTGGGTCGATCCAGGATACACGAAATGTATACCCGCATTCAACGGATGGAAGAGGACCTGATATCGATGGATATGCCCTGCGGCCACATAGTCAAAATCCACGGGAACGGTGTTTCTCGATACGGTATCCTGACGTCCCGCGCTGAAGACGAAATCACCCGGGCCCACCACGGCCTGGTCAAAGGTTTGGTGGGTCACCAGGACGTTGAGATCCGATCGCAGGTCTTTGTATTCCGTCTCCTCCAGGGCTGTCAAGAACGTCCTTTTCGAATCGTTCCTGATGAAAGGAAACCCGGCAAATCCCACCGAATAACCGCCCAACGTCAGCAAGAGGGACTTTGGCCGATCAAAAACGAATACTCCCGAGGCCCCATGGAAGAGATCAAAAGGGAACTCGGATTTTTCGTGATTCCCCGGAATGATCAAGACCGGCGTTCCCCTCCTGGCCAGATTCACCAGGGGCCATGCCAGCTCATCGAGGATTTCTCTCGGAATATAGGTTTTGTTGAAGAGATCCCCGCTGTGAATGAAGACGTCCGCCTCGATCTCATGGGCATGATTCACCACGGCCAGAAAATTCTCGAAAATACCCCGGGCCCTTTTTTCACGTCCTTCAGGGTGACCCCGGGCTACCCTGGTGAACTGGTATCCCAGGTGGCTATCTGCCGTGTGGACGAACTTCAAAACTACCACAACCTCCCGGCCAAGGGGCTAGCAGCTCCCTGGCCTGGGCCTCCGCACCATAGGAACTTCGCACCAGGGGCCCCGATTCCACCCAGCGAAACCCTTTCTTGTGCCCAATCTTTTTCAGGGTTTCAAACTCCTCGGGAGCATAGTAACGGGCCACGGGCAAATGCAATCGGGTGGGGCGAAGATACTGTCCGATGCTGAGGATGTCACAGCCCACCTGACGCAAATGATCCATGACCTCGAGGAGTTCATCGGTACTCTCTCCCAGGCCCACCATGAAGCCCGACTTGCTGAGCACTTTCCTATTCATCCGTTTTGCCATGCCAAGGACTTCCAGGGAGCGGAGGTAAACAGCCTGAGGACGGACTTTTCCGTAAAGACGCGGCACGGTTTCCACGTTGTGTCCCAGAACTTCGGGCATGGCTTCAAGGACGACATTCAAGGCTTCAGGGTCCCCCTTGAAGTCCGGAATCAGGACTTCGACCGTACACGGGGCTGCCCGGGAATGCACCTGTCGGATGGTCTCGGCGAAAATCCCCGCCCCTCCGTCCGGGAGGTCGTCCCTGGTTACCGAGGTGATCACCACGTGCTTCAGCCCCATTGCAGCCACAGCTTCCGCCACCCGAACCGGCTCCCCCCAATCGAGCCCCTCCGGTTTTCCGTGCCTCACCGCGCAAAAACGGCAATCGCGGCTGCATGTGTCCCCGAGAATGAGAAAAGTCGCATTGCCCTTGCTCCAGCACTCTCCGATATTGGGGCACAGGGCCTCCTCGCAGACCGTGTGGAGGGACTTGGCCTTCTTCAGTTCGTTGACTCGCACATACTGCCTGCCCGAAGGCAGCCTCACCCTTATCCAGGGGGGTTTTCGAAGCTCGGATCCTGGCTCGTTCATGCTTTACCCCTTTGACCTTTGCCAAGTTCATCTTCCATCATTTGCCGGAATAATACAATCATTACCTGGGACACCTGTTCTTTGGCCATACGCGGCGGGTTCCGAATCTCGTTTCTTCCCGGGGCTTCCCTGCGATCACGGAATCTGGCGGCCTTCCCATAGGAAGAGGATCATCGTCTTTCAGGCGTTGGGTCGGGCACATCTCCGTATTGAATCACATCCAGTTCCCCGTGTTCCTTGAAATAGAGTGCTTTCATAGGTGAAGCTCCTTCACTCAAAGCTCCCGTCATCTCGAACCGATCCCGGGATAACGCCCATGGGAGCACCCACGATCACTGACCTCCCCCTGCCCATTGCACCCAAAGTAATCACGATAATCCTCAGGCGCAACCGATTGTCTCAGGCATGCATTTGAACCCACGCTGCATGGAATTGAACCGGCACACGCAGACGGGCCACAGAATCTTAAAGGAAAGCAGGTTTTCACCAAGAACTGTGGAATGCGGGAGGGTTCCAAGAAAAGTCACATGTTGAGATTGGTTTGGCCAAGGACCATTTTGTCTTCTATGCATTATAAATTTCTTTTCTAGCCTATGTCCTCATCTTTCTGCTATTGTTCCGCTTAGGAGTCGTTCGCGCCGGAAGTTGGAGAATCACCGGGCATGATGATTGTCGTCGGTAACACCCTGCGGGCCGTCTCTCCATCACGAATTCATGAAACCGCAGACTGCCCCGACGGGGAAAAGGACCCGGGGTAGAAAGCATCAATGGATGCGTGAGGAGGGGAAATCCCACTTGCAGCGGGACCGCTCCTTTACACACGGCGGAAAAACATGGTCTTGAGAGCCATTACACGAAAAAATCCAGGGACCGCTCCAACTGAACCGGGCTCTAGTAGACCCGCCCTGGCTCCTTGCCCGGCGAGGCCAAATTGCGTCTGTAGCGACGCGGCCGACGAGCCGCACCGGGTGCACCCATACACACTTAAAGCCAAACCGGCTGCTGCCTGGCAAGCACTTAAAAACGCCTTGTTGGAGCTTCCCCGGACGCGCGTCGTCCTAGACACCGGGGATTATCTCCACGCTGAGTGTAAAAGCGCCATCTTCAGATTCATTGACGATCTGGAGTTCCAGCTCCGCCCAGGCCAGGGGGTGATCGCTGTACGTTCCGCGTCTCGTCTCGGATATTCGGATCTGGGCGTGAATCGCAGGCGGATTGAGAAGCTTCGCTCGACGCTCAGAGCACGCGGTATCCTTCGATGAAACTCCCCGCAGTCCCGTAAAAGCGGGATTTCCGTTTCGCTCCAGCAAGCTGCGCTGTTTAATGGCGAAGCGAATCAATACAATTCCCCTGGGCGAAGGAGGGATCCAATGAAAGAGGAGTGGCTGCAAGCCCTCGGAAAAATGACATACGGAATCTACGTTCTTACCACTTTCCACAGGCAAGAGATCAACGGGATGATCGTTTCCTGGGTCTCCCAGATCTCCTACGAGCCGGCCCTGATCATGGTAGCGATCCATCCCGATCGCTATTCTCATCGCCTTATCGAGCTAAGCGGTTATTTTGCCCTTCATGTGCTGGCAAAGGAGCAAACGGATTTCCTGGCCCGCTTCAAAGGACCGGACCCGGTGGAAAAGTTTTCTTCCATTGAATGGCTGAGGGGAAAGACGGGCTGTCCCGTTCTCAAGGATTGTGTCGCGTACCTGGAATGCCGAGTCGAAGCCAAGTACACTCCGGGAAACCACACCCTGTTCCTTGGAGAGGTTTTACACGGGAGGGCAGTCTCTTCGGGAAATCCCATGAGCACGCTGGACTACGACAGGACCTATACCGGCAAAACTTAGGCAGGATCCACCTGAAGGTTTAAAACCCTCTCAGCTCGAAAACCTTTTTGTACTGGGTGGCTGAGATATAGTAAAATTTGTGCTGGGGGATGTAAATGTACGGGACATCCTCTTTTCTCCTGAATAGAAAATGGGAAAGGATCATGCGGTTGACCGCTCTATGACCCACGATCACGATATTGTCTGAAGGGTTGCTCAAATAGATGGCCTTCTTGATGCCGCGCCGTATCCTCTCCTGCATCGTGATATATCCTTCTCCTCCCGGGTATATATAATTGTACTTATCCTTCCTTCTTGCCAGGTAGACTTCGGGCATTTTTTCTCTTATTTCCTCGTAGCTCATGCATTCACAGATCCCGCTGTCGATTTCGTTGAACTCCACCAAGGGGATGATGGAACAGTCCTCTTGCAACCCCTTTATGACCTCTGCCGTCTGAATACTTCTTTGCTTCTGACTGGTGAAGACAAGGGGGACCCTTCTCTTCCTGAAATACCTTGCCAGGGCCGCGGCCTGCTCCGTCCCTCCGGGGGTGAGGGGGGAGTCTCCACCGATCCTGTTTTCCAGGTTAAAGTAGGTCTCACCGTGGCGGATGAGGTAGAGTTTTTTAACCGTGTCCGTGACAAGGAAGTCCCGGATCTGATCATAGTACGGAACCTCACTGGGCACATCCTCCTCAAGGATCTTGTTGTCCAGGGAGTCCAGTCGAATCAGGTTCCCTTCTTTGTTGAGCGGCGCGTAGAGGGATTGATAGTAGGCGATTCTTTGCCTGAAGCTTTCAATGGCCTCCTCCTGGCTCATGTGCCCGAATTCCTTCAGATCGATCTTTCGAAGGATGCTCGCCCCGAGGATATCCTCATCCTCATTGACGCATTCAATGAAGAGAATGGGATGATCGCCCAGAAATTGTCGGATCTTTTTCCGTCTCGCCGGGCTCGCATTGGTGGCATCCAGGATAGCCACCTGCCCATGGTTGTCCAAATATTTCCTGGCTCGCCCCATGTTGATGAAAGCGATCTTCTCCCTGAGGGCGACCCCCTCCCTGTTATCCGGATCAAAAAATCCCGCATAGGAAGTGTTCTCAGGGATCATCTTCCTCCGCAGGACACCATTGTTAAAGATCCGGGTTCTGATGGAATCGAGGACCAGGTTCTCTTTGAGTTTGGTGGCGATAGTCGTCTTCCCCCGCGCCGGGAGACCCACCATGACAATGTAGAGTCTTTTGTCTTTCATGTAAATGTTCACGCTCCAGGGGGGTTCCCAAGCATCCCAAGATAAAGGAGTGATCGGCATCAATGAATTCTTGACGCTTATCCGCAGCGGAGCCTTTCCTCTGCCTTTTCCTGGGAGGAGGAGAGCTGATGCACACCCTGCCATGGAGGAAGATGGATTCTATCCGTCGCCGCTTCGCGGCAGAACGCAATGAAGCTCCCCGCAGCTCCGCAAAAGCGGAATTCCCGCTTCGCTCCAACAAGCTTCGGGGTATCCCGGCGAAAGCGAAGGAATGGATCGTAACCAGGCTATTTGAACTCCGGATCATCCGGATAGCTCCGGGCAAAGACGGGCTTGACATCCATATCGATGTCCGTAGAGGGGAGGGGAAGGGTGACGCCCAAATCCCGCAGCCCGTCCACAGCCTTTTCCAGGGAAGAGGGAGGTAGCGCAATCACGAGGTCTTCGTCGGCAACGTCGCCGAGCACCCGCTCTCCGAAACCGGGCAGCCCCACCTTGGGTTTTCCGCTCAGGTAGCAATCCGCCAGGGAGTCAGCGCAAGAAGACTCGCCGATACACGCGAACTCGTAACGCTCGAATTCTTTTTTCTGCATGCCCTGGATGATCAGGATGATCTGCATGGGGTTTCCATACACAAGGAGTACGTCGGGATCAAAAGTTATGGTACTGAGTGGGGCGAGAGCCACCGAACCACCGGGAGGAATCCGCGGGAAGGCTTTAAACCGCTTTTTCTCGTCTTCCCAGCTGCTGCACCATTTGAGCCCGCGATCCGGCACTTCCATGCCGGTCGGGACCGTTTTCAGTCCATGAATCCGCCCACAGTGGGAGAAGATATCATCGGTATTTTTCGCTCCGACCGTGATCCCCCATTTTCTCGCCTGCGCGATCATCTGGCAGAACACGAAGAAATGATCCATGCGCTTCAGGTCCGGTATCTGATCGATTGCATCCGGACTTTCGAAACGCTTGAAGCCGATAGGATGGCTCTTGAGCCAGAGTTGACTCTGCAAGGCACCGGCAAGCTTTCCCCATTTACTCATGTCTCTTGCTCCTTTTCCTTGGAAAAGGGTGAACTCCCTTCTTGGCCGAGATGATTGCGCACAAGGCGGAGATGGAGCCCTCACGCCTGGCAGTGGCCCAACCCCGGCACGGCCAAAGAAGCTTATCGCCGAAATAATCGAAACTTATCCGGGAAGCGACCCCCACAACCAGCCTCCTCACATTGAGGCCTTAAGGGAAAGGCCGCTTCCGCAAAAAAACGATCACCAGCCACGCAATAGATAATCATGTATGGAGTCGGCCGCCTTTCGACCCGCGCCCATGGCCAGGATCACCGTGGCCGAACCGGTAACGATATCGCCGCCGGCCCATACACCCTTCTTGTAGGTCTTGCCCGTTTCGGGGTCGGCTTCGATGTATCCTCTCCGGTTGAGCTTCAGCTCGGGCGTGGACTTGGTCAACAACGGGTTCGCCCCCGCGCCCACCGCCACGATCACCAGGTCGCATTCGATCTGAAACTCAGACCCCTTGATGGGCACCGGCCGCCGCCGCCCCGATTCATCCGGTTCACCCAGCTCCATCTTCAGGCATTCCATCCCTACCAGACGCCCATTCTCATTTCCCAGGTACCGAGTTGGATTGGTAAGGAGATGAAATTCCACGCCCTCTTCCTCGGCGTGATGGATCTCGGCACTTCTGGCCGGCATCTCTTGGCGTGATCGCCGATACACGATACGAACTTTATCCGCGCCCAGCCTCAAGGCGGTCCTTGCCGAATCCATGGCCACGTTGCCTGCACCCAGCACAACGACGTTGCGGCCCCTGGGAATCGGGGTGTCCACCTCCGGAAACAGGTAGGCTTTCATGAGGTTGGCACGGGTCAAATACTCGTTGGCCGAGAGCACTCCGATCAGATTTTCCCCGGGGATATTCAAGAACACCGGCAACCCGGCACCCACTCCCAGGTAAATGGCCTCGTAGCCTTCCTCGAAGAGTTCGTCCAGGCTAACGGTCCGACCGACCACGGCGTCGCATTGGACTTTGACACCCAGCCTTTCCAGGAAGTTCACTTCCTGCGCCACGATGGCCTTTGGCAGCCGAAACTCCGGAATCCCGTAGACAAGCACACCGCCCGGTTTATGGAACGCCTCCAGTATGGTCACGTCGTGACCTTTAAGAATCAGGTCCCCGGCCACGGTCAACCCCGAAGGTCCGGAGCCCACCACCGCCACTTTTTTGCCCGTGGGCGGCGCCTTGGGCGGCAGCTCACCGGTTCCGTGCTCACGTTCTTGATCGGCGGCAAAACGCTCCAGATTTCCGATGGCCACCGGATCACCCTTCTTGGCCAGAATACATTTCGTTTCGCATTGAATCTCCTGAGGACACACTCGGCCGCACACCGCCGGAAGGCTGTTCTGCGTCCAGATATGCCGAATGGCCTTGGTGAATTCGCCTTCGCGAATATGGGCGATGAAACCGGGAATATCGATTCCCACCGGGCATCCCGAAACACACGAGGGATTCTTGCATTGAAGGCACCGCTCAGCCTCTTTCATCGCCATCTCGGGAGTGTATCCCAGCGGGACCTCCTTGAAGTTTCTCGCCCGTACATGGGGTTCCTGCTCACGCATGGGTACCCGGGGGATTTGTCCTTTTTTCTCCTTTTTGGTCGTCTCCGTTGTCATAAGCCCTCCACTTCAATCACATGGGTTTGCTCGCGATCCGCCGTTCAAATCCCTTCCATCCTGCAGAATTCGTCATAGCAGCGCCGCTCATCCTCGGTGTAAGCTTGCAGGCGTTTCATGAGCTCATCATAGTCCACCAGGTGGCCGTCAAATTCGGGGCCGTCTACGCACGCGAATTTGGTCTCCCCACCCACCGAAACCCGGCAGCCGCCGCACATCCCGGTTCCGTCGATCATGATGGGATTCAAACTTACCAGGGTCGGAACGTTGTATTCTTTGGTCATTTTCGAGACAAATTTCATCATGGGCACCGGTCCGATGGCCACCACCTGTTCAATTTTCTCCTTGTCCAGGATTCCTTTGAGCGCGTCGGTGACAAAGCCCTTGAGGCCGTAGGAGCCGTCGTCCGTGCAAACCTTCAATTCATGAGAAGCCTCCCGCATCCTATCCTCCAGGATCAGCAGATCCTTGTTGCGGGCCCCGATGATGCTGATGACGTGATTGCCCGCTTCTTTCAAGGCCCGCGTGATGGGATGCAGGACGGCGACACCGGTGCCTCCACCTACACACACAACCTTGCCGATTTTTTTAATGTGTGTGGGCTGACCGAGCGGGCCGATCACGTCCTGGTAGCCGTCGCCGACTTTGAGGGTTTTGAATAATGCTGTGGATTTTCCCACCACCATATAGATCACCGTGATGGTCCCCTTTTCAGGGTCGGTTTCCGCCATGGTGAGTGGAATCCGCTCACCATTCTCATTGGCTTTAAGGATCACGAATTGGCCCGGCTTGGCCTTGCGCGCAATCCTTGGCGCCTCAATCTCATTCAAGATCACGGTGCCTTGCGCCATCTCCTCCCGATGTACGATCTTAAACATAGTAAACCTCCGCTTCCTGTTTCCCGATGTGGTTATCCAGAGCCGGACAGCCTCAAATCTGGTCACAAAACATTTTAACCTTGCAGAACTCATAACGAAAATCAAGACAAAAAATTTCTTTCCACGAACCAAACCGATGAAATTGGTCTCAAGCTAGTTTCCATCCATAAACTCCCCTCCCTTGTCGAAGATCCCGCCTCTTTTGGCGGGGGTGGGAGGGGCTGGGGGAGGGGGTAGTCTGAAGAATGCTATCTGAATATTTTCAAGAACTTATCACCCCCACCCCCGTATCAAGTACGGGGCCCCGCCCCGTACCGGGTCGGGACGGGGCAGGCTCTAACCCTCCCCCGTCAAGGGGGAGGGAATTTAAGACATTTATGGATGGACACAAGCTAAGGATTCCTCTTTCATCCTTCAACCGGACATGGCGGGAGAAGTCAAGGGGGTAGGAAGCCTTGCCGGAAAAAGAATCCTGGGGTATCCACTTCGCTCGGCTTTTGAGATCCTTCACAAAGAGGTGAAAACCTATTTCGGTTTCCGGGATGTTGCTGCAAGGAGCTTTATATCGGTCAAGGTTCACGTGCACGGGGTTTATTGGGCTCATGTCCATCCATAAACTCCCCTCCCTTGGTGGGAGGGGCTGGGGGAGGGGGGTAGTCTGAAGAATGCCATCTGAATATTTTCAAAGGCTTATCACCCCCACCCCCGTATCAAGTACGGGGCCCCGCCCCGTACCGGGTCGGGACGGGGCAGGCTCTAACCCTCCCCCGTCAAGGGGAGGGGAATTTAAGACATTTCCGGATGGAAACTAGGCTCATATATACTATTGCACGCCGGCCCTCCGGGAGTCCCTCTTGAATTTTGAACCGCGAAACGGGTATGATGACCCCTGGTATCTTCACGGATGAAAAAGATCCTCCAGGCTCTCGTCATCGTTCTTATTTCTCTGGTCCTCGGCGTGGGATCGGCCCTTTGGGTGATCAACGCCGCAGCCGGGTTGAGCGCGATCCGAAACGGGGCATGGAGAAGCAGTCCACTGGGCGGGAGCGCCGAAGCGGGGATGTACGTCCGGGCCGTCATAGCCAGGATAACCCTCTTGACCTTCAACCGGAACGAGACGATCTACTACACCGCCGGCACAGACGACCGCGGCGATTCTCTTCGCTCCGAATGCGACCACCTTATCGACGGGCGTGACATCGATGCCCTATGGCGGAGCATCACCGTTTACGGCGAAGACCACATTTTCGTTCCCAATGCTGCGAACCGTTACTCGTACAACATGAAAAACATCGCACGCGATGAGCAGGTCGGGTACAAGATCCACCTGTCCGGAACCCCTGAGCAGGGCAACTGGCTGCCCTCGGGCGAAAAGGGCCGCCTGTCGGTCACCGCCCGTGGCTATAACCCGGCCCCTTCCCTGTGCGAAATCATGGACAGGGCCTCGGTCCTCCGCATCAGAAAGGTGGGGTGCCCGTGAGGACGCGGCTCATCAGGATCCAGAAATGCGCTTCCTGTCATTCTCTCGGCTGAGGAGTCTGCTCATGAACGTTGCCGTCACCGGCTCGTCCGGGTATCTGGGACATCTGATCCTGCCCCTTCTCGATCGGCACCCGCACGTGGATTCCATCCTGGGCCTCGACGTCGTGCCTTCCCGGTTCCACTCCCGAAAATACGGCTACAGGAAAGCGGACATGCGAATCGCTGACTTCCAGGCGCTACTTCAGGGCGTGGATGTGGTCTATCATCTGGCCTTTGTGGTCGAGCCGCCCAGGAAGATGAGTGTCCCCATGATTGATGAAGTGAACATCGGAGGAAGCAAGAGGGTGATCGAAGGAGCGGTGGCCGCAGGCGCTTCCAAAATCGTCTTCGCAAGCTCCATTGCCGCTTACGGGGCTCACGAGGACAATCCGGAGAGCCTCACCGAAACCTCTCCTCTGCGGCCCAACCGGGACTGGTACTATTCGCGCGCGAAGGGGGAAATCGAAGATTTCCTGGACGACCTGCAAGCCCGGCACCCGCATCTGACCATCATCCGGTTTCGGCCTTCCACCTTCCTGGGCCCAAGCATCCGCAACCCCGTGGGGGACCACTACGCTTCAAGGGTTCTCATCGGCCTGAAAAAAGATTACCGCGTCGACCATTGCTGGGACGAAGACGTGGCTGGGGCTTTCGTCCTGGCCCTCGACTATCCCCGCAGTGCGGTGTTCAATCTGGCCGGGGAAAACCCCTTGACCCTCGATGAAGCGGGCAAGCTGCTGGGGAAAAGGGTTCTTTACCTCAACCGGAGGCTGGCAGCCTCTTTTGTCCGTGTCGGCGCGGCTCTCGGATTCTTCTCCCTGGGCATGTGCGACTGGGTGAATGTGGCGACGAAGGGTTCCATTCTCGTCTCGGCCAGGGCGGCCAGGGAACAACTCGGCTGGCAGCCTCGTTTTGACAGCGCAGGCGCTCTTCTCGAGTTTGCGCGGCAACGCAAGCTCATTCGGCGAAAGGAAGGAGGGCGCCCATGACGGACTACCTGGGTCTTGAAATTTCCAAGAGAAGCCTGGCCGAGATGGCGCCGCGGGTGAAGATCCTTTCCTCCGTGATGCCCGGGTATGTGCGCTCGCTGGAGGACTGGCAGGCCAAAGCGCGAGAGTACGGCGAGCGTTACGTCAGGCCCAGGGCGCTCGACATCGACAGGCGGTGCAGCCGGGACCCGCGCTATTTTGACTGGGACCTCGTCAGACAGTCAACTCCCTTCGGCTTCCTGTCCATGCTTGTGCCCAAGGGTGCCGGCGGCGGCGGGCAACTGTCCACGGCCATGGCCCTTGTCATGGAGGAACTGTGCGCCGTCTGCGCCGGCGTGGCCAACATCTTCGGTGCAAACGGTCTCGGTGTGTCGGCCATACTCCTCGGAATGGATTTTTATCATTTCGACCGGGCTCTCGCGGACCTTGCCCGGGGAGACAGGCGGGGCCGGCCCGTCCTTTTCGCGGCGGCCATCACCGAACCACAGGCGGGCTCGGACGTGGAGGACGGAGCCTACCTGAAGAAAGCGAGATTAATGACCGAGGCAAAATCCTCGACCGGGGGGTATATCCTGAACGGACGGAAGGTCTTCATCAGTAACGGCTCGGTGGCGGAGTACACGTCGGTCATCGCCCCCCTGGACAAGGCCCGGCCCGAGAAAACCCAGAGCAGCTTCCTGGTCAGGAAAGGGGACCCCGGCTTTTCCGTGGGCAGGGTGGAAGAGAAGATGGGCATGAAAGCCTGCCCTGCCGCGGAGCTCGTTTTCGAGGAGTGTTTTGTCCCGCGCCGCAACCTGATCGGCCGGGAAGGCGAAGGGGTGCGGTTCACGGAGATTGTGCTCGGGGCATCTCGGGGCCCGGTGGGCGCCATCGCCACCGGAACCGCCCGCGGAGCTTTTGAAAGGATCGTTCATTTCGCCAAGAACAAAAAGGTGGGCGGCAGGCGCCTCATCGAACATCAGTGGGTGCAGATCAAGCTGGCGGACATGGCCCGAAAGATCCACCTTGCCAGGCAGGCCTACCTGGACAGTTGCATGACGTTCGATTTCCTTGGGATTCCGAAGTTGATGCGGCGCCCCTCCTCGATGCTCTTGCTCGACGTGGTGCCCCGATCCCTTCGCCTCACCTCCTTTTTTGAGAAGGTGATCCGTTCCGAGCGCGCAACCGGGGCGGTTCTCGAGCAACTGGACAAGCACGTGGACCCGAACGACCTCCGAAACATCCAGCAGTACTCCTCTGTGGCCAAGGTGTCCGGCAGCGACGTGGCCATGGAAGTTGCCTATGATGCGCTTCAAATCGCAGGGATCGAGGCCTCCCTCCACCGCTTCGAGCTCGAGAAAATCTACCGCGACGCCAAGCTCACTCAAATCTACGAGGGCACGAACCAGTTAAACCGGCACAACATCTTCATCAACACCTTCCCGGAGGAAAAGGGCCGTGAATTCTGAGCCACAGGCCGACGTGGTTCACACCGCCGCAAGATTTGCCGCCCGGCACGTCGCTCCCGTCGCTGCGCAAGCCGATCACGGCGCGCCGCGCTTCCCGGAGGACGTCTTTGCCGGAGGGCTCGATGCCGGCTTCGACAGGATGGCCCTCCCGGAGGCTGCGGGCGGCCACGGCTTCGGCATGGCCGACCTCTGCGCCCTGCTGAAAACGGTGGCCGAGACCTGTGCCGGTCATGCCATGGTCTTCGCCGTTCACGCAGCGGCCCTCAAATCCCTCTTTGACGCCGGCGGCCCTGAATCACGAGGGGTCCTGGAAAGCGTTCTGGCAAGCACGCGGCCTATCGCGGTTTCCGTTCCCGAGCCTCTCGGGTGGGAGGAGTTCGAAACACCCTGTAACGACGTATTTGGACCGGGAGGAGTCCATCGGGTTTCCGGACAGGGTGCGCTGGCTTTCAACGCGTCACCTTCCGGGTGGTTTCTTCTTTTTTCCAGGAACTCCGACGGCACGCCTCTCGCATTCCTTTCCCGTGACAAAGAGAAAACACTCATCCGGGGAGAGCCCGAACCAACCCTCGGGCTGAGGGCCATGCCGGTCTGCGAGGTGAGGCTCGAAGCCCACCCCGTCCCTCAAGAGAACGTCGTCGCACAGGGGGAGCGCGCCGTCGCGTTTTACCGCGCCCTGGTTGCCAACCTCTGCCTGGTCACCGCCGCCGTTGCCTGCGGCGTGATCGAGAGCGCGTTCAGAAAGGCCCTGACCTATGCCCGGGAACGCTACCAGGGCGGAAAGATGATCATCGACCACTCCCACCTGCGCGGCATCCTCGGCCGGATGTCCGCAGGGGCGACCGCATCCCGGGGCGCCTTGTTCCACGCCGCTGCACAGAGGGCGGATGATTTGACAACCCTGGGGACCAAGGTTTTTGTGACCGAACAGGCCGTCAGGATTTCCACGGACGCCGTTCAGATTCTCGGCGGCTACGGGTACATGAGGGACTTCGGCCTGGAGAAGGCCATGCGGGATGCGGCCGTGTTGTCCCTTATCCCCGTGTCCAATGACCGGGCCGAATTGCTCGTTGCGGCCATGGAGAAAGAAAAGGAAGGAGGAGACCCATGAAGGGAGAGCTTTTTGGAGGAATCAAGCAGTGGGAGTTCGACCGGGCGGGGGAAAAATTCAAGATGCCGGTCTTCTATTATGACAACACGTCTTTCACGGCCATCTTCACGGCTTTCACAAGGAAGGTAAGGGAGCTTTTGCCCCACCCCGGCATGAATCCGATTGAAATGTCACCCGGCCGATGCATGGCCGCCTTCACGGCCTTCGAATACCGGATGACGGACATCGACCCTTACAACGAATTCAGCATTGCCTTCCTCGTCACCTTTGAAAAACCTCAGGTTCCCGCGTTGACCGCCCTGTGGCAGATGGCTCGACGGCGTTTCACCGCCCATGTGTGGAAGCTGCCGGTGACAACGGAGATCGCGAGAGCCGGAGGCGTCGAGCTCTACGGCTACCCCAAGTTCCTCGCAGAAATCACCTTTGAGAGAACCCCCGGTGAGATCCGCTGTGACCTTTCTGAGAAAGGAGAAAAAATCCTGTCTCTCCAGGGAAAAACGCTTCCCACCCGGAAGGGCGGCCTGTCCAGATACGTCACTTACTCCGTACTGGATGGCATTCCCCTCGTGGCTAACGTGGTCGTCAACCCACTGGAATTCGCACAAACCCGGGACAAAGCCGCCGCCCGCCTTGATCTCGGCAGCGGTCACGCCGTCTCTGAAAGCCTGCGGGAGATCGGGCTCAGCCCTCATCCCGTGATGTACCAGTTCAGCCCGGTCAATGAAGCCATCCTGTTCGCGGGAAGAAACCTGCTTGATCGATGAGCGAGCGCCAAGGTAGAAAAGCAACAGTATTTACCTTCTTGTCATTTCGACTGAAGGGAGAAATCCGACCTGCGTGGGGGATAGGGTCGGGCCACGCGAAGTGACTGATATTCAAAGAATAGATACCAATTCTGCCCGCTAAATTGGGCCTATATTAAGTTTTTCGAGCCCAAAAAGACTGCTTTTCTCCGAGGCTTCTAGCAGGAACCTGGGAAAAGGGAGAGGTGTCATAGAGGGAGGTGAAGATCATCAGCCCGCTCAGGGCACCGGCCATCATAACGCTCTTTTCGGCGCCGAAAAACACGATATAGCCTTTGAAAACCCCTGTTGTTGGAAGCTTTATGACGAATAATCAAAGCCTTATCGTGGTCCGACCCCAGTACACTCCCCGCCGAGATCGGCGCACCCATGAAGGCCAGGCTTCAGCGGCTCTACGATTTTCTCAGCAGCGGTCTTCTCAAGGCGAAAGTCCTCCCCGACGAGGCCTTCGGCCTGATCCACGGCAAGGCCGGCGCGATCACCCTGACGGACGGACCGCGGGTCTGCTTTATTCCTTCAATTCGGCCCCAAAGAGGCACCCCAAGCCGTCATTGACAACAGAACACGTTTAACGCATAATGGCTTAGAATAAAATGACTTTTAAAGAGGTTTTGTCATGGCAACAAGACAGATCGTAATCGATGTACCGGAAACGGTCCTGCTGGCAGAAAAGACGGATGAAGTCGGATTCAGCCGGGAATTGCCGATTCTGGCTGCCGTAAAACTCTACGAGCTTGGGCGATTGTCTTCGGGGAGCGCCGCGGAACTGGCCGGTATGACCCGCGTAGAATTCCTCCTCAGTTTAAACCGTTACCGCGTGTTTTCTCTCGCCTCCGAGCTGGGGGACTTGGAAGGCGCCATGCCGAGAGTATACTCAAATCAGCCAGAAAGACTTGCCCCATGAGACCGATCAGGTTCACACAACACGCCCGAGAGCAATGTGTGGAACGCGGCGCAAACGAAGAGGAAGTCACGCATGCCATCCTCAATGGCTCCCGTGAAATTGCCAAACGAGATAGAATCCTATGCCGATACAATTTTCCTTATGGACAGACTTGGCAAGGGAAAAGATATCAAATCAAGCAGGTTGCCCCTGTCATTAAAGAGACGGCAACAGAAACGATTGTTATCACCGTTTATACGTTTTTCTTTTAGAAGGAGTGAGCGATGAAAATCAGTTATGATCCGGAAATCGATGCTCTTTATATCCGGCTGATTGAAGGCATACATGAATGCCGCAGCGTGAGACTGAATGAGGAGATTGCACTGAACATCGGGCCGGATGAAAAGCTTGTAGGAATCGAAATCCTCGACGCCACGGAGGTATTAGGACAAGGACGTATGCCCGATGTCACCCTTGAGAATATTCCCCTGGCGGCTGCTGTGTAATACGAGCCCAAGACGCTATCACAATACAGGCCGAACCGGCCATATGATCTCATGATCCATCGCTATTCCTCACGCCGCAGTGCTCTGAAGGATTTCCTGGCCATCCGGTTGCAGGGTCCTCGCCGGTAAGACCGGATTGCAGGGTTCTTCAGCTCCTCCCTGCTGGAGGTGGCGGGCGAGGCTCTGGAACGGATGACGCCGGAAGAGGGCGAGACCTGTGTTCGGGTGGTCTGCAACTCCTGCCTCAATCCCCTGGACGTTCAGACCGCCCGGGCGGCCAAATGGGGGATGCACCGCGAATGGTGCGCTTCGCTCCCCGCCGACATCGGTGCACCCATGAAGGTGAGGCTTCAGCGGCTCTACGATTTTATCAGCAGCGGCCTTCTCAAGGTAAAAGTCCTCCCCGACGACGCCTTCGGCCTGATCCACGGCAAGGCCGGCGTGATCACGCGGACGGACGGATCGCGGGTCTGCTTTATCGGCAGCGCCAACGAGTCCCGTACGGCCTGGGTCACCAACTATGAGCTGGTCTGGCTGGACGAGAGCGAGGAGGGCGTTCGGTGGGTGCAGGAGGAATTCGACGCCCTGTGGTCCTCCCCCCAGGCGGTGGATCTGGCGGAGGCGGTCGTGCAAGCTTTACGACGAATAATCAAAGCCTTATCGTGGTCCGACCCCAGAACAACCCAGAACAAACCCAGTACACAACCAGTACACCAGTACAACCCAAGACCGACAGGCTGCTAGCTTCGAAGATTTCCGTGCTCGATTCGCCTAGCAATGATGTGGTGGAGAGAGCTCCTAAAGTGTCAGTGCGTGCTTGGGGTGCCATGAGGGCAGGACAATAGACCATACCACAGGCAAGAAAAGAAAGCATAGCACTTCATCTATGTTCACTCTCTAATTCAAGATGTGTGAATCAGACTATTTTATTTTCCCGTTATTTTTCAGCCAATCTCGCCAAGCTTTAACGTCATAACCGAAATCTTGCCCAGTCTCTTTTTTCAATAAACGATATGCCTCGTCCTTACTCAAGTAATCCCGTCTTCGTTTAAAATCGATTTTCTGCTCAAGATTTAAAAGCAGACCGTTGTAAAAAGTATACTTACTCAATATTTTGTCCTCCAATGTCTAATATATTTCGTTGACGTAGCTCTTTGTTGTGGTTTTATAGGCATTCCTTTCGAAATAAGATTTCTCGCGAGACTCTCCGCAATTATTTCGTCAAAAGCATAATTTCTGGATCCGAAAGGTATTTTAATATGAAAACCTTAAACTACTTGCGGGAGTCATAGACAAAGGTGGCATCTAAATTCTAAAGTCGACTTTCGGATTTCTTCACGGTGTTGGCGTTACGGTCACAGGTATAAGTCTTTTGATAGGTGTAGTTGAAACGCCCGGGCTTCTGCTCATCGGAGAAAAAAACTAGCGATCTAGAATGCCCGGTAAGATCTTTTCCAGCTCTTTCAATAACTTTGCTTCTTTCGAACCACTTCTTATGTTTTGCCACCTTACCTCGTGCGACTTAGATGGCATCCAGCAAAGCAATACGAGAAGATGCCCATCTTTTCCTTCGGATTTATTCTGTAAGTTCCAAAAGTCATAGAAATTTAACAGCTCGATGACTCTCTCCGCAGTCGTAGCGTCAAGCCACACAGAACTATGGCAACGGTGATTTCCGCAATGCCGCTGATTCAACGAGCAAGAAACAAACCATTTCTCTTTCTTGCCACCATGGGGGAGAATGAGCTCCTTTAGTAACAGAACGAAAGAGACTCCTTTACTTGCCTTCACAAAGCCTCGCACAAGTTTCATCTCCGACGACTGAAAGAGCAACCGAACCCTCCTTAATTTTTCTTCACCGCATATCCCTGTGCATAAGATTTTGGAAATTTTCATCTTCTGATTCGGAAACCTAGGAATTCAATCTTATCCGCCAGCCCTCCCAACTGGTCCGCTAACGAGCCGCCGTTTTTTTCGAGAAGAATCCGTTTTCCATTTCTTATGATTCGCCCTCTGGTATCCAATTCCGGCTCTTCATCCTCTATGGCCCAGAGTTCTCTTCCACCGCCGAAATTTATCTTTATTATTTTCACATATTTTGATGCATTTTTCACTTCCCTAGCCGGAATTGTGAGCCCTCTTTTTACTAATGATGCTAATCGCTTTTCATCTTCTCGTCGGCAATAGACAATCAGCAAACCTTCTGCAATTACGGCCAGTAGTACGGCTATTATCAAAGTCGTTAGCATCGTCCTTTAATCCTCATAATATTTGTAAATACCATATCCAACTGCGACGCCCGCCGCAAATATGAGTGTCATGATCTTCTCCGCCCTATCAAGGGAACCGGAGAGGAAAACTTCGATTGGCGCACCAAGTGGGGGATAGGGTCGGGCCACGCGAAGTGAATGATATTCAACGAATAGATACCAATTCTGCCCGCTAAATCGGGCCTATATTAAGTTTTTCGAGCCCAAAAAGACTGCTTTTCTCCGAGGCTTCTAGCGAGGCTTCTAGGAGGAACCTGGGAAAAGGGAGAGGTGTCATAGAGGAAGGTGAAGATCATCAGCCCGCTTAGGGCACCGGCCATCATAACGCTCTTTTCGAGGCCGAAAAACACGATATAGCCTTTGAAAACCCCTTTTGTTGGACGCTTTATCACGAATAATCAAAGCCTTATCGTGGTCCGACCCCAGCGCAGAATTGAATAATTTAGGGACGGCCAATCACATACTCCCCCTTGATCTGGTGGCCCAGGTAGTCCACTTGGCCCTCTCCGGGAAAAAATACAGTTCCAAGCGTAAGCACCAGAATCGAACAGATCAATCCTCTTCGCATCAAGTCTCCTTTATTCATAAAGATGGAATCTTCCTTCCCATCAAGGGTCCAGTGTGCGCCGTCGGCCAATCAGCTTGGACACCTCATAGCATTCTTCTTCACTTCACTGATCTTCAAAGCTCAAAAGTTAATAGCGCATCGGTTCAAGCTCAGGAATAAATCAAACCTTCAAGCGTAACCATCGAATCATCGGCCTCCATGTGTCCGATTCTAACGAACGACCATTGCGTCCCGACTTACGACATGTTTCCCGGCATATTCATTCCATCATGGGGCCTCTGAGCTCAACGGTAAGCCGTAACCGGAGAAGTGGTCAAAAGGTGGAGCCCCTTTGCCATGTTCTACCGGTTGCTCCCTAACGCAAGAGGCCCAAAGAACCCAGAGGTAACCGACGACTCTCCCATGTCGCTGGCTCATAAAGGAGCTGGGCATGGCTCTCATGGATTTGGCCACCACTACAGGTTTAATTTTCTCAGTCGTGAGTTACGCGCCAAACGGAGGGGGAGGCAATCCCGCCGAGAAACGGCTACATACCGCTTTCGTGAATGCGTTATTGGATGACTCTTCCTCCTCCTTTAACCCTTGTCTATCTTTCCTCCAGTTTCCTTTGCCTAACGCGAGGTTAGCTCAAAATTCGAGTAGATCGAGAGAGACGCTTTCCTCATTTGGTATGGTCCAATTCTGATCCTCCATGTGCGCAACAAACTCGGCGGGCAAGCGCACATGGTACTTCTCAACGTAGTGAGCCAGGTCGCCCGGCCACACCCATACTCCATCAGTAAAAATGTGGGCGCTACCGATTATCTGCCCCGGCGCTAACACATCTTCGACGAAACCTGGTGTTGCGATGAACAGCACGCCGCTCCGGAGATATCTGACAATCCGATCCTCGTTTTGATGCGGCGACTTAGACACGACTGAGCGAAGCTGCGGCCCATCCGGCATACCGTGCCGCAATTCCCGAAAAAACCCGACCATTTTGAGTTTCATAAAGTTCAAAAGTTAACAACGTCTTCAACCGCCCATCTCATCCACTACTCCATGCGGGTCTTTACCGGCGCACCAACGCTAGGGTAAAGCGCGCATTGCCCTGGATACCGAATCTGTATAGAGTTATTGAATTATTTAAGGACGTCCCCATCTCCACCAGTTGGATCCTAAAAATCAAGTTGCGTATTGCCCTGGTATTCTTGAAACAATTGGACCATGAATATTCGCCTATCGGATAAATGTTGTTGAATGACCGCCCCGGTCATCAGCTGGAAAGGCTATTGGATGACAGTCATATTAATTAAAACCGCTAAGGCCTTCCGGTCTGGCGGACTGGGATGCTGGCCGCCTATTCTTGAACTACTTGCAGAATTGGATGCCATATTGCCCAGCAAGCACAAACAGTTAAAGCTGAACTATAAAAGCCATAGAAGCCCCAACCCCAGAACCTTGAAAAGCCGGATTCTTTTACAACAACAAACCATTCTTCAGGAAAAACCGATGAATTCTCTATTTTAAGTTCTTTCAGATTCATATAGCATTGAAGTCTAGCCTGGCTATTTCTCGCTTTAAGGTAATTAATATGGCATTTATAGAAATAGATTATGATCCAAATGCCAAGCGCTATTAGAAAAAATGTAAGTATATACGCTTGGCAGTGACTCAGCTTCATAGCCTTGAAAAGGAAGGTTGCAATTATTCCAAAATGCAATACAGAGGTAAACGTTAGGACTCGTATTGGCCAGTCTCGATAACGATTTATCTCATTTATTATCGCAGAATAGATTTCAGAAATGTAAGGCGTATCATTTACCATATTTTAATCGAATAATTCTTGCTGACCGCAGCTAATCAGACGTGCGGCTTTTTTGCGTCGGCTGAAAGAGCATCGTTAGGCGCGGGTTCCGCATTGAGGCGCTACATAATGTTCAAATAGAAATTGCTGGTTTGCCGAATCAAGGCCGGCTAACAAGTATCTGTCTCCAGTGAGCGTTCCCTCAAAATCGCACACTTGTTGTTTGCATGCAGCAAAATACTGCTTAACAGCTTGGTGCGAGCTAGCTTGGAATATCCAGACACGCAAATCTGCGCGGGCTTGAATCAATTTTTGAAAGTCGCCGTCCATTTCAGGATCAGGCGACCATTCACATTCTGCTACAAGGGCAAGACGGATAAGATTACCACCTTCGCCACGTGACGATTCGTACCAGCAGATATCGTACAGCCATTCTCCGACTACAGACAAAAAATTAAACTTCGGTGCCAGGGCATGAAGCGCCTCTTTAACGAGTCTTGTCCGTTCGGTACGATTGTTCAAAGATCCTACCCCTGTAGGAGCTAATAACCTCATAATTACATCTTTAACCGCTATTTCAATGTCGTTTATCATATCATCAATCCGTATTGTAGGCCGCCTAACGGTGGTCTATATCGTTTCTGCATAACAAGCCCCCTTACAGGTCATCCACGGGACTCTTGTCGCCCTTCGAGCCTCGGTTCAGAGCATGGGTACAAATCATCTTGATTTTCGCGTCCTTATGGCCGAGGAGTTCCTGGATTGTCCAAATATCGTAGTTCCTTTCCAGAAAGTTCGCAGCAAAAAGCGTGCCGAAACTTGCAATATTCATAATACGCCTCTTAGGGTCTTCGCATATGAAGAATTCCTTGACGAAGTTCATGCCCCTCAAATATGGGACCTATATCAGGTAAAGTCCACTGTTTCATGATGTTTAGCATTGAACAATTGTTGTATTATACCAGAATAACGGAAAATTTCAGTATTCTTTTGGAATAGGAAAGAGTTCAGGAGCGGTCAAAAAGAGCAACTTCTTGCCAAACAGAAAAATGAGTCAAGTCATCCAATTTACGATAGATTTCTTCCGCCAATAGCGACCTTATCCTTTCCCATTGATCTTTTGCCTTTGCGCCCAAGAGCACTTGAAGGTCACCACCCTTCTTGCTTCGGGCGGAAAATCAACCGTTTGCCGGTTTCCTGCCCCGCCGAGCATTCTTTTCTTTTACCTGGAATTTTCCAAAGCCGCTTACAAGCAAGTCCTCGCTGGATTCCAGGGTGCACTTGAACATTTCAATAATGGTTTCAATAAGTTGACTAGAGCTTCCTTCTTGGTGAGGCCGGTGGATTGGCTCATGTACCCTATGATGTTTGATTTGGTCAGAGTCATGGCAGAGCTCCAAGGTTTTCGCCAGTATGGGTTTAAGTGGCTGGATTGTAGAGAAATTATGCTTTGGCGCGATGTCAGACTTATCACAGGTTTTTGAGGCGGATGATGTCCTTTGTCGTAGCCAATGTATCACAATGAGTAACGATCGACCAAGACCTCTATGGGCCGATTTAGAATACAATGGCCAGGGGAATAAATTGAACCCCGTACCCCTTCTGCTTTTATCGGAATCCATCTCGACATGACAGTTCGACAAAACCCCACCCCATCCAGGGAGGCGGGCTTTTTCGAAAGAGAAGAAATCAAAAGGCCCCCGCATCGGAGGTGACTAGAATCGCGTACCAGCCGTTATACGCAACCGTTTCGGACAGCCAAGGATACAGGAGATCTACCAGCAGCCTGAGAGGAAGGGTGAGCTCGGTCAATTGCTGGGTGAACAGCTACTTCGGCACCGTGTTGAACGCCTCGGTCCAATACATCGAATGTCCCGTTCCTGAAATACCCAGGAAAGGCCTTACTCCAGGACAATTCAGCGAAAAGGTCAAGGCCATCAAAGAAGAGGTCGCTTCCCGGCACAAGATCAAGATTCATATCGATCTGGAAGCCAGCGAAAGGTTCGAATACTTCATCAACGGAATGCCAATCCCGCTGAAAAGGATCCGGCAGCTAAGAGATATGGAACATCGAAGATTCGAGCTTCAGCTTGAATGCCTGAAAAGCCTTCGAGACGGCGGCAAACAGGTCCAGGCCCTGCAACTTGCAAAGGCGATAATCGAGCGGTGATCACAATGCAGACCACATTGAATGGGAAGTTCAGCTTCGACGGACCCAACCACGATACACTGCCGGATCTGCCGATCGAGCCGTTGAAAAAAAGGGAAAAGGTCCGGTTCGACAAGGGATTGAACCTGATTCTGTGGGCGATTTCCGGTCCCATTATCGTCTGGCCGGGTTATCAGGACATGTCCATCCCCGGACCTGTAAAAGAGAGGATCTCGATCGAACGTCTGCTGTTGGCGGCCAAAGGTGAGCACATGGCGAGCGAGGCGGAAGCGATGTGGTACCTGTCCTGCGCCAGCTTGAATAACCTCCTGGATCATCATTGGTGCAATATTTTTCTGTACCTCACCCAAAACTGAATGATCAGCCGGAAACAGCCCTTGCCGGACTCCCTGAGTGGGCAGATTGTCCTTGACGACTACATGGACGAGAGGCCGCTGCACGATTTGAGATGCTGGCTCTTCAAGCGGTCATTCGAAGAGGTCAAAAGAAGGGGAAAGAAAGAAGTGAACTGAAGAAATGTCAACAGCTGTATTCACCAGAAGGTGAGGGAATTGGATAAATTGATGCTATTGTTTTTGAGTTGTCAGGCGTTGATGCCCTTCTCTTAGATATTGTTCAATTCCCACTTGAATAGACTTTAATTGTGTTTCTACGGATAAAAGCTCTGCTTTTGTCAACTCAGCAATATGCACGTATTTATTCAGCCTATCATAGGCTTGATGAAAAGACTTCCAAACAGGATCATTGGAAGGGTCGTTATTGAACTGGGGGGGTAAAATATCGCCGTATAGAATCCAGCCATAACGAGTAGCCCGCGTTGGTCTACCTTTTTCATCCAGCTTGCACCATGGTAAAGTCTTTAAATGGTCGTAGGGAGTCTTCCAGGAAATTTCATCTACTACTGTTCTGCCGTTAGCCGCTGCCGATTTCACTGAATCCGCTGATTCTATAGCAATTGAATCCCAGGCTGCCTGCCACCGATCCCCAAGTCCAGGATTTAGATTATTCAGAGTTCTTATGGTTTTCTCGGTTGTAGATAACCGCCTAAAAGACTCTGGCGGGTTTAAAAATAATTGGAGGTCCGGCTTCTGGTTGCTATACTCTATCGCCATCTCGGCCACAGCGCCTGTTGTACCTGACGCTAGCGTAGCAGTATAGGAAATTTGAGAAGGGGTGGGAACCTCCCAGTTCAAAGTCTGCCGAATGTCAGAGGTATTAAGCGCGGGGGAAGAAGAAAAATCAATTCCATGTTCTGCACCTCTATCCATCTCGTTTCCCACATATATTAAATAATCACCATATGCTCTAAGATATCTAATTTGTTGAGGAGCCTCAGCTACAAGATCCTGTAGCCTTCCTGCCCGGATGCTCAAATCTTGGCCAACTATCCTAAATTCTTCACCAGGACCGGTACTTGATTTCACAATATTTCTCCACTTTTGATAAATAATAAAAATTATTTTAAAGCTCTTTATCCTTCGTTCTTTCTTGCTCTTCAAAATCCGGCACATGCCTCCCCGCCTTGATTCTATTTCTGGCTTCTTCAAAGTCCTTTACTGTTGTCTGCGGGGTGAGCTTGGCAATCATGTTGTATCTTTCTCTGAGGATACGAACCATGACACTAAAGGAATCATGGTCTATTTCCTTGTAAAAAGTCTTATATAGAGCTCGCGATTCATGCTTTAAAGCTGTGTAACATTTGCCCGCCTGGGAATGTTCATCATGCTTTTTGTCAGGATTAAGGATTGATTGCAATGCGAATGCAACGCCGGATACCACTGCAAACCAGGCTATCCAGGCCGGAGCACCGGAAAGGACCGCAGCGCCGCTCCCAGCTGCTGCAATCGCAGGAATCAGTTTCACCCAGAATCCTGTCCTGCCAGCTTTCGCCGCGATTATGTAATGCGTCTCAGCCGTATAGAGGCAATCGTCCTCTATTTGCATGCATTCCTTGATCAGGTGGTCGTTGCCAGTTTCCGCCATGAAGCCTCAGTATTTCTTGAAAGGGTCGTTGGGGTTCATAAGCAATCCCATCAGCGCATTTCTGTCAATGTCGGACAGCTTCGGAGGAGAATCCGAGAGAGCACCAATCAGAGCATTCCGGTGGACCTGGCCCAAAAGCCCTGTTGGGGGCGACGGTCGTAAGGAAAAAGCATCCCGGAGCGTGAGTGCCGGCTCTTGTATTGGAGGGATGAGAACGGGCTTTGACGGCATTGGCTCCGGGGAGGGAAACATAGAGCCAAACAAATTCCGCCAGATTCTCCTTGCGGCAATGTGCCTGCCTTTCTGATAGAAGCTATAGGCCCTTTCAGCTTTCTTCAGAGCAGCATCAAGTTTATTCCTCAGAACCGTCAGCCGGAACCTTTTTTCATAAACATATTCATCGACAAATTTATAGCTTTGACCTGGTTCAGGAATGAACGGATAGCTGTTTCCCCAAAACCATTCCCTGACACAATACATCCAATCGAAGATCCCTTGGGGATATGAATATATGTCCGTCACTGAGCCAAAAACTTTCTCGGTAAGAAGCTCAAGATGGAATGATTTCAGGCCGACCTTGTTGGCTCTGTTCCATTGTTTCAGAAATTTGATGATGGGAATAAACATCTTATTATTCTTGTGGTTGCAGGACGAGAGCCAACGTGAAGGGACATGTGGGTAACATTGCATCCATGATTGAGAACCAGGGGCGGGGATGTCATAAACGTCAGGATTGTCTTCGTAGCACACGACGGGCGCTACTTCAAACTTATACCCGAAAAAACTTACAATGATGCACGGGGAATCAACATTTACGCTCGTATTGTGGGGGTATCGCTTTCTTAGGGCGGCCGCCATCAAAAGGAGGATGGAGCGGGGCGATTTATCTTTCGCATGCTCACCATAATGCACCCTGACATAAAGGTCCACATCGTGGATGGGCCGTATTATTGTACCCCGTGAATATGACCCGGTTAAAAATGACGGCTGTTTTTGAGTGTGGAGGAGGATTCGGGGGTGATTGGCGAGAGCGCCATCTATGGTTTCTCGCTTTGTCTGGATGTCTTGTCGCTGTTTTTCGGTCGGATTTAGATTTGTAAGGAATTTCTGAAAACTTTGATCAACGGTTAATTTTTGTGACATTGCCTCTGTTTCAACCCTCCGGGGGATGCGGGTCTTTCCTATAGGTGTACTGAGCCAAGAATATCCCGTCACGGTTTTGGAGTTTTAGCTGTCCAAGTTCCGCATTCTCGGCGGCCTGCCGTCCAAAATCAATGGCCTCTTTCATTTTCGCATTCTTCTCACTCATGAAAACAAATTTTAGCAAAAATAATCATGATTCGAAGTTTGTCAAGATACTGTATCACATTTTTGAGATGGCGCTATATATAGCGGTTAGGTATGCATGAAAACCATTTTCATGCATACCCTTCCAACTCGCAGGATATAGCCTCGTGAGCCTTCTTCAGGATTTCACACGCACACTCCCTCACTTGGATAGATTCGCTTTACTTTTGAGAATGGATGGATTATAAATACGTATAGTTTCTTTGTCAATAATAAAATCATATGGATCTATTTTATAGGTCCATTGAAAGGTTATTCCATTAAAAACAGACATATAAGAGGGCAACATGGCATGGAGCATTGAACGGCGTCTAGCGTTCATCGATTTTCGTCTCTATTGGGAGGGGCGTATCAACAGAAAGGATCTCACCGATTTTTTTGGTATCTCTGTTCCGCAAGCATCTGCCGACCTCAGGAATTATCAAGAAAAGGCACCCAGAAATATCGGATACGACAAGAGGGGGAAATTCTATTTCGCAACCGAAAATTTCAAACCTGTTTTCATTTCTCCTGATTCATCTAATTACCTTTCTCAATTGAGGTTGATGTCCAATGGCATACTGAAGGAAGAGGAGGCATTTCTGGGTCATATCCCCAGTTTCGATACCATTCCGAATCCTTCGAGATCCGTGGATGCCGAGATCCTCAGAAGTATCTTAAAGGCCATTAAGGACAATATGTCCCTGGAAATCGAATATCAGTCAATGAGCCGACCACAGCCGATTTGGCGGCGAATCCTGCCTCACACCCTATCCTATGACGGATATCGATGGCACATTCGAGCCTACTGTTATTTGCGGAAAACTTTCAGAGACTTTCTAATAGCCAGAATTCTCCAGGTGAAGGATCATAAGCCGGATGAAATCGATTCATCCGCCGACATCTTGTGGCACAATTTTATCGACGTAAAGATAGCACCCCATCCCAAGCTAGAAGAAACCCAGAGGAGAATAATAGAACGGGATTACGGGATGGAAAATGGAATTGGGTCGATAAGGGTAAGGGTTGCGCTATATTTTTATTTACAGAGGCGGTTAGGATTAGACGAAGGGTGTGAGTCCAGGCCACCGAACGAACAACAGATCGTTCTTGTCAACAGGGATGAAATAAAGAGGGCCCTCGATACTTACAGGACGCTTGAGTCATAGTCATGCTTTTTCGAGCGGGCCACCATTGGATCTCTCGGCAAATGGGCAAAAAAGTCATGCCTTGAAGAGCTGCGCTCCCTGAAAGGAGGTAAGGCCCATGCAGAAGACCAAAGGCACCCTTTTGTTCTCCGCCAGCGATCTGACTAACTTTCTGGATTGCGGACATCTCACCACGCTTGACCTCAAGAATCTGGAAACAGCGTTGCAGAAAGCCGATGACGACGCTCAGGCTAAATTGATCCAGGAAAAGGGGTTCCAGCACGAAGAAAGATACCTTGACCGGCTGAGGCGTGCAGGGGGTCGCGTAGCCGACCTAAAGTCGGAAACGCGAGATCCGGACGAAGCGGTCCGTGTCACGATTGACGCGATGACCCAAGGATTTGACATCATTTACCAGGCATGCCTGCGCTTCGATCCCTTTTTTGGATATGCGGATTTTCTTCGCCGGGTGGAGAGGTCGTCCGGACTTGGCAACTTCAGTTATGAAGTGGTTGACACAAAGCTTGCGAGAAGCCCCCGGGCCAAGTACATCATTCAGCTCTGCGTTTACTCTCGCATGATCGAAGAGGTACAGGGCGCCTCTCCCCGGTCGATGCACCTGGTCCTGGGTGACGGCACCGAGAGGAATTTCAGGGTGGCGGAGTTCTTTCATTATTATCGCCAGGTCGAATCCCGGTTTTTGAAACACGTAAACGGGGAATGCGAAGGGACTTATCCTGAAATTTGCGCTCACTGCTCTCAATGTCACTGGCGCGATATCTGTAAAGACCAATGGGAGAAGGATGATCACCTCTGCCGAATCGCCAATATTACCCGGGTACAAATCGACAAGCTGGAGGTCCGAGGGATAAAGACGATGGCCGAACTGGCCAAACTTCCCAAGGGGCAACGTGTGAAGGGAATTCAGCCTTCGACCGTGGAGAGACTCCAGCACCAATCCGCTTTACAGAGACACAAACAGGAAACCGGAGAGGACCGCTTTGAAATCTTGCCTGTGGATCCGGAAGGCATGCGTGGTTTTTACCGCCTGCCGAGACCGGATGCCGGGGATGTCTTTTTCGACATAGAGGGTGATCCCTTGGAGGAAGGAGGCCTCGATTACCTATTCGGGGTGTACTGTTTTGAGGGTGGCACACCTCGGTACCGACCATTTTGGGCCCACAACACTCAGGAGGAGCAGCAGGCATTCCGGGATTTCATAGCATTTGTCACTCAGCGTCTGGTGAAATACCCGTACGCCCACATCTACCATTATGCCTCCTATGAGGAGACGGCGTTAAAGCGGCTGATGTCTCTTTATGGAAAATGCGAGGCCGAAGTGGACCATCTTTTGCGCATCGGGAAGCTCGTGGATTTGTACAAGGTGGTTAAAGAATCTATAAGGACCTCCGAGCCCGGCTATTCAATCAAAAATTTGGAGGTCTTCTACGCCGGCAAACGCCAAGACGAGCTGGCGGACGGCGGGACAAGCATCGTTTATTATGAAAAATGGAAACAAACCGGCGATTCCAATTTCCTGGAGGAAATCCGTTCCTATAATCAAGTCGACTGCCGGTCCTTATACCAATTGAGAGAATGGCTGCTGACGTTCAGACCAGGGGACGTCTCGTGGTATGGAGAGCAGGCGCAAAAGCAGATCGAATCCGAAAAAAGCGAGAAAGTGCGTGAGCATGAAGAACGCCTCGAAAAATATAGGACCAAACTGTTTTCCGAATTTTCAAGCGAACGGACATTGGAGGACCCTGAGTTCGATCTCCGTGAAATCGTGTTTCAACTCCTCGATTTTCACCGCCGCGCCGCCAAGCCCGAGTGGTGGGACATGTTCGCCCGAAAGGAAATGGACGAGGAGGCGCTTCTAGACGATCCCGAGTGTATCGCTTGCCTTGAACTATCTGGTCATCCTCGGCCGGTCAAGCGGTCCTTCTTGTATATGTATAGGTTTCCCGATCAAGAATTTAAATTCAAGGCGGGTGACAGCTGCCTGCGGGCTGACACCATGGAAAGAGCCGGCACCATTGAGGAAATCGACGAAAAAGATCGTCGCCTATGCCTGAAACTCGGCAATCAGGACAGCCTGCCTGAACGCCTATCGATCATCCCTACCGGACCCATCTCGACGGACCCTTTAAAAGAAGCGTTGTTCCGTTTCACCGACAGCCTCATCGCCGGAGACGGACGATATCGAGCGATCCTGGACCTTTTACGACGTGACCGGCCTCGCATGAAGGGAAAACGGCAAGAAAATGCGATCGTACGCCCGGGCCGGGATATCATTGCAGAGGTGATCGACGCGGCAAATCGTTTGGACCGGAGCTATCTCTTCATCCAGGGGCCGCCTGGCGCTGGAAAGACCTTCACCGGCTCGCACCTGATCACTGCCCTGATCGAGAAGGGCTTTCGGGTTGGAGTCTCCTCAAACAGCCACAAGGCCATAAACAACTTGTTGGAGGCCGTCGAGAAGCGAGCCCGGGAGGAAGGGTCCAGATTTACCGGGGTCAAGAAATCAACCTCCGGCGATCCGGACAGCTTTTTCAACGGCGAGTTCATCCGTGACGAAAAAGACAAGCAGGCGGTAATCGGCTCACGGGCTGACCTCCTGGCAGGAACAGCCTGGCTTTTTTCCGATCCGGATCTCGACCAGACATTGGACTATCTTTTCGTGGACGAGGCGGGACAGGTTTCGCTCGCAAATCTGGTTGCCATGGCGACCAGCGCCAAAAACATCATCTTACTGGGCGATCAAATGCAGCTCCAGCAGCCGATTCGAGGTATACATCCGGGACACTCCGGAGAGTCGGCACTGGACTACATGCTCCAGGGGGAGGCAACCATCTCCGAGGACCGGGGGGTGTTCCTGCCGATTACCTGGCGGATGCACGAAGACATTTGCACTTTCATTTCGGACGCTGTTTACGATGGCAGGCTGAGGGCGGCGCCCGGCAACGAAAACCAGGGCCTCGTTCTCGGACTGAATTCGCACCCCGCTTTGAAAGAAACTGGGATCCGATTTATCCCTGTGGATCACGACGGGTGTTCTCAGAGAAGTGAGCAGGAGGCGGAGCTGGTGAAGGAGATCTACCTGAACCTGCTCGAACAATCCTATAAAAACAGGAAAGGCGGTACACACCGGCTGCAGATCAAGGACATCCTTGTCGTCAGCCCGTATAACATGCAGGTAAACCTGGTGAAACAGACGCTGCCCGAAGGGGCCCGCGTGGGAACAGTCGACAAGTTCCAGGGCCAGGAAGCGCAGGTGGTCATCTTTTCCATGGCCACATCGAGCGGTGATGACCTTCCGAGACACATGGCATTTCTATTCAGCAAGAACAGGCTGAACGTGGCCCTGTCGCGCGCCAGGTGTCTTGCAATCCTCGTGGCGAATCCCCGGCTCCTGGCAATCAACTGTAATACTGTGGAACAGATGGGACTCGTAAATACGCTTTGCTGGGTAAAGGCGTACTCGAACTCCCTGTGCTTTTCCTCAGGTTATACCGAATCGTAGATTCGGGGCCGGGATGGCGATTAAGTCCGGCATGTATTCGTGAAACGGAAAATCGAGAGTCGGCGGGCTGATCGCTACGGAACAATTCAGGTTTCTGCGGCAAATTGCGGTTGATAATCGGAAAGGATCGGCCTAATATAGCTGCCCGAAAAAGAAGAGGTGCGCCCCTTTGTTCGCTCGTCTGATGCGAGAGGCAAGTCGCGAACCCTAACGAATCGCGGGAGCAGGAGAAATGACCGAGATCGAAGACCGATGGCTGTCGGTGGAAGAGATATCCAAATACCTCGGTGTCAGCAACGACACGGTGTACCGATGGATCGACAAACACCGAATGCCCGCTCACCGGATGGGATGGCTGTGGAAATTCAAGAAAGATGAAGTAGATGAGTGGGTGAAATCGGGTGGAGCAAAACATTTTAAGGGAAGAAATCATGGCGGAACCACTCGCCGATAGAGTCATACGAAGAATTGGACAGGCTGCCGAGCTGTACCACCGGCTTGTCATGTTGGTGGCCCCGGCCGGTGCGGGCAAGACTGCTGCGCTCCAGGATGTTCATGAGCGCACGATGGCTCCGCTGGTCAACGTCAATCTCGAACTTTCCCGGCGCATGCTCGATCTCACCGAGCGCCAGCGGGCGTTACAGTTGCCCCGCCTCCTCGCGGAGATCGTGGGCGCATCCGCAGCCGATGTGGTTCTTCTGGACAACGTCGAGGTCCTCTTCGATGTCTCGCTCAAGCAAGACCCGTTGCGGCTTCTGCAGGGGCTCTCCCGGAATAAAACCGTGGTCGCGGCCTGGAGCGGCTCCATCGACGGCGAGCACATGGTCTATGCGACGCCGGACCACCCCGAGTACAAACGATATCCCTTACGAGATTTCCTGGTAGTGAACCCGGAGGCCATTGCATGAAGACAAGAAACGAAAGCGCAGGAGGGCAGAAGCGATGAAATACGGAGACCTGATCCAATTCGAGCCTATCGAGTCCGTGGTCCAGCTACGGGACGCCGACGAGGCCGCCGCTGCCCGACAGCTTGTCCAGACCTACGTGATCTCCTCGGAGATGGCCGAGAAGTTGGTCAGCTTGGTTGTTCCCCAGCTTCAGTTCGACCAGCCCATGGACAACAAGGGGCTGCTGGTCGTGGGCAACTACGGCACCGGTAAATCGCACCTCATGTCCGTGATCTCCGCCCTGGCTGAAAACGGCGATCTCGCAACGCATCTGAACGACAAGAGCGTGGCCAGTGCCGCGGGCAAGATCAGTGGGCGCTTCAAAGTGGTCCGGACCGAGATCGGGGCGACGACCATGTCCCTGCGAGACATCCTCGTGGCCGAACTGGAGGAGCACCTGGCCGCAATGGGCGTGTCTTATTCCTTCCCGCCCGCAGACAAGGTGTCCAATAACAAACGCTCCTTCGAAGAGATGATGACCGCCTTCCACCAGGAGTATCCCGACCATGGTCTGCTCCTGGTGGTGGACGAACTGCTCGACTACCTGCGCACCCGCAAGGATCAGGAACTCATTCTCGATCTCAACTTCCTGCGCGAGATCGGCGAGGTCTGCAAGGACCTGCGGTTCCGCTTCATCGCCGGTGTCCAGGAAGCCATTTTCGACAGCCCTCGTTTTTCCTTTGTGGCCGACAGCATCCGCCGGGTTAAGGACCGCTTCGAGCAAATCCTCATCGCCCGCAAGGACGTCAAGTTCGTGGTGGCCGAGCGTCTGCTCAAGAAGACCGCCGACCAGCAGGTGAAAATCCGGGAGTACCTGACTCCCTTCGCCAAGTTCTACGGTCGCATGAACGAGCGCATGGACGAGTTCGTGCGCCTCTTCCCCGTGCATCCGGACTACATCGACACCTTCGAGCGGGTCACCGCGGTGGAAAAGCGCGAGGTGCTAAAGACTCTGTCCCTGGCCATGAAGAAGCTCCTCAACCAGAACTTGCCCGCCGACCGGCCCGGAGTCATCGCCTATGACGGCTACTGGACAACCCTGCGCGAGAACCCGTCCTTTCGCGCCGTTCCTGACATCAAGGCAGTCATCGATTGCAGCATGGTGCTCGAGTCGCGCATCCAGCAGGCCTTCACCCGCCCGGCATACAAACCCATGGCGACCCAGCTCATCCACGCGCTGTCGGTCCACCGGCTTACGACGGGCGACATCTATGCCACCCTGGGCGCGACGGCGGAAGAACTGCGCGACGGATTGTGTCTCTTCCAGCCGGGCATCGAGGAACTGGGCGGCGATCCCGCCGATGACCTGCTCTCCCAGGTGGAAACCGTCCTGCGGGAAATCCACAAGACGGTCAGCGGGCAGTTCATTTCCACCAATCCGGACAACCGCCAGTATTACCTGGACCTCAAGAAAACCGACGATTTCGACGCGCTGATCGAGAAGCGGGCAGAAAGCCTCGATTCCTCGCAACTCGACCGCTACTACTACGAAGCGCTCCGGCGAGTCATGGAGTGCACGGACCAGACCTACGTCACGGGCTACAAGATCTGGCAGCACGAGCTCGAATGGCTGGAGCGCAAGGCCGCGCGCCAGGGATACCTTTTCTTCGGCGCGCCCAATGAGCGCTCTACAGCGGTGCCGCCGCGGGACTTCTACCTCTATTTCATCCAGCCCTTTGACGCGCCGCATTTCAAGGACGATAAGAAACCCGAGGAACTGTTCCTGCGCCTGAAGAACACGGACGAGGAATTCCGCACCGTGCTTCGAAGCTACGCCGCAGCCCTGGACCTTGCATCCACCGCTTCGGGCCACGCCAAGTCCACCTACGAATCCAAGGCATCGAACTTTCTCCGCGACCTCGTACAGTGGCTCCAGAAGAACATGACCACGGCCTTCGAGGTCACCTACCAGGGGCGCGCCAAGTCCCTGACCGAATGGGCCAAGGGTAAGTCCATCAGAGAGCTTTCCGGCATCGGCTCCCACGAGCGCATCAACTTCCGCGACCTGGTGAACACCATCGCGGGCATCTGTCTCGGGACGAAGTTCCAGGACCAGGCTCCCGAATACCCCTTCTTCTCGGTGCTCATCACCGGAGCGAACCGGGCCCAGGCCGCGCAGGATGCCCTGCGCGCCATCGCCGGACAGAACCGCACCAAGCAGGCCACCGCAGTGCTTGATGCCCTGGAGCTTCTCGACGGTGAGCGGCTCGATCCCAATCGGTCCAAATACGCCAAGCACATCCTCGGCGTCGCCAAGAAGAAGGGCCACGGACAGGTGGTCAACCGCTCCGAGTTGATCCAGGACGTCCTCGGCGTGGAATACCTCGCGCCGCAATCGCTCCGCCTCGAACCCGAATGGGCCGTGGTGGTGCTGGCCGCGCTTGTTTATGCCGGAGAGGTGGTCCTCTCTATACCGGGCAAAAAGTTCGATGCCACGGGTCTGGCGCAACTGGCCGGGACAGGCATCGACGATCTGGCCCAGTTCAAGCACATCGAACGGCCCAAAGACTGGAACCTTCCGGCGCTCAAGGCGCTTTTCGAGCTGCTCGGACTCACGCCGGGAATGGCGCAACTGGTCACCCAGGGCAAGGACGAGCCGGTTCAGGAGCTGCAGAAGGCCGTCACCGCAGCGGTGGAGAAACTGGTGCTGGTGCAGCAGAGCATGCAGACCGGGTTGTTCTTCTGGGGCCGCAGCCTGCTGGCCGAGGATGAGATCAAGAAGCTGCGCGCGAAACTGGACGAGACCAAGACCTTCCTCGAATCCCTGCAAGCCTACACCACGACCGGCAAGCTCAAGAACTTCCGCTATGACGCCTCGGAAGTGACCGCTCAGCGGAGTGGGCTCGAATCCCTTGCCGAGATCAAGTCGCTCGAGGAACTGGTAGCGGACCTCGGGTCCACGGCATCGTACCTATCCACTGCCGAGGCGGTCCTGCCCACCGGCCACGAGTGGATCGACAAGATGAAGACGGCGCGGGACGAGGTCCTCGCCCAGATCGGCGACCCGGCCAAGCGGAGCGCGGCGGCATTCCGCCAGCAGACCCAGCGCAAGCTCGGCGACCTCAAGAAGGCCTACCTGCTGGCCTACCTTTCCATGCACGCCAAAGCGCGTCTCGGCGTGAACGAGGACAAGCGCAAAGCCCAGCTCATGGGTGACGAGCGGCTCAAGGACCTACAGAAGCTCTCCACCATCGACCTGATGCCACGCCAGCATCTTTCGGATTTCCAGAACCGGCTCGCCGGATTAAGGAGCTGCTTTGCGCTCACCGAGCAGGAACTGGAAGCATCGCCGGTCTGCCCGCACTGCAACTTCAAGCCGGGTTCGGAACCGCCTGCCGCTCCCGCGGCGACGATGCTGGACGCCCTGGACGGTGAGCTCGACAAGCTGGTCGAGAACTGGACCCAGACGCTGCTCGCCAACCTCGAAGACCCAACCACCAAGGGGAACCTGAGCCTGCTCAAGCCAGAGCCGCGCAAGCTGGTGGATGGCTTCATCAAGAAGCGGGCCCTGCCGGACGATCTCGACCAGGACTTCATCCACGCCTTGCAGGAGGTGCTCTCCGGGCTCACCAAGGTCTCGGTGAAGATCGCGGACCTGCGCGACGCCCTGCTCTCGGGCGGCTCCCCGGCCACCCCGGCGGAGATGAGGAAGCGGTTCGAGGAATACCTGGACGAGCTTACCAAGGGCAAAGAACCCGGCAAAGTCCGGATCGTACTTGAGTAAGGAGCGGCAGATGGCAAAGAATCCATACGAACAGAGCATCTTCGACATTCAACCTGTAGCCAAGCCGCAGGGGCCAGTCGAGTGCCTCGGAATGACATTTGAAAACGACGACAAACGCAGGGAATACTTTCTGGATAAGTTGCGCGAAAAGCTGAAGGACCCAGAGTTCCGCAAGATCGAGGGATTCCCCATCGGCTCGGACGAGGACATCCTGACGCTCTCCGATCCGCCATACTACACCGCCTGTCCGAATCCGTTCATTGCCGACTTCATCAAGAATTACGGCAAGCCCTACGACCCAAGCATGCCGTACAGCCGGGAACCGTTCGCCGCGGATGTGAGCGAGGGGAAAAACGACCCGATCTACAACGCCCACTCCTACCACACCAAGGTTCCGCACAAAGCCATCATGCGGTACATTCTGCATTACACCGAACCGGGGGATGTGGTCTTCGACGGATTTTGTGGGACTGGCATGACTGGAGTCGCTGCATATTATTGTGGGAATTCATCTGCTATTCAGTCCATCGGATTTCAGGTTTTGAAAGATGGAACCATTCTTGATGAAAACCGAATACCCATATCAAAGATCGGGAATCGTTTCTCGGTTATAAATGACCTATCGCCAGTAGCGACTTTCATTTCGTACAATTACAATACACCGGTCGACACAGATCATTTCGCTAAAGTGTGTGAAAAAATACTGGGAGAATTATACGCCGAATTAGGATTTTTATACAAAACCGAAGATAATTCAAAAAAAAACGGCGAAATAATATACACGATTTGGTCGGAGGAGCATATTTGCCCAAATTGTAATGCTCCTGCGACTTATTGGCTTCTAACCACTGACGGGGAAGGTAATCAATCACCTGAGATGATCTGCCCAGATTGTGCTGCCAAGCTTAATACAAGATCACCAGATAGGGTTTATGAAATGACTTATGATCCTGTCCTCAGGAGCTCAATACGGCAACTTAAATGGAGACCGGTTCAAATCAGCTACAAAATTGGAAAGAAGCGGTTCACGAAAGAACCTGATGCTGAGGATTTAGGAATCGATTCAGATGTGGGGAAGCTTTTGGGTAAAACAACTGTTCCTATAGTCGAAATTCCCCACGGAGATCGTTGGCGACGTGATGCATTGGAAGCAAAAGGGATTACCCATGTTCACCAGTTCTATACGGACAAAAATCTACTATTGTTGGGAAGACTTTTGGAAATAATCAAAACCAGCAGCTCTGACAGGAGACTTGCAAATTACCTTCTTGCTTGGTTCACATCAACTCACAGTCGCCTTCATCGTATGAATAGGTACATACCAAAACATCGAAGGCATGTAGGCCCGATGTCAGGTACACTTTATGTCAGCCCTCTATGGGTTGAGATCTCACCATTCTATTTTTGCGAAGAGAAGAGAAAGGCGCATGCTGTAGCGGAAATACCGAAATATTACTCAACTATTGTTAACACAGGTTCTGCCGATGAGGTCGCTATTCCGGACAATTCTGTTGATTATATTTTCACAGACCCTCCGTTTGGGTTTAATATTCAATACTCTGAACTAAACTTACTGTGGGAAGCATGGTTGAAGGTTAAAACGAATCAATCTCCAGAAGCAGTTATTAATGAACCACAAAAAAAAGGGCTAAGAGAGTACCAAATACTGATGGCAAAATGTTTCTCTGAGGCCTATCGTGTGTTAAAGCCGGGGCGATGGATAACAGTGGAGTTTCATAATTCCCAGAACGCAGTTTGGGCCTCTATTCAGGAAGCTATGTTGGCATCTGGTTTCGTTATATGCGATGTCCGTGTTCTCGATAAGCAGAAAGGAACAACAAAGCAGCTTTCCTTGGCTGCGACTGTGAAACAAGATCTTATTATTACTGCTTACAAGCCTAATGGAGGCCTTGAAGAACGGTTCCGACTTGAATCTGGCTCAGATGAAGGGGTCTGGGATTTTATCCGGACTCACCTTAGGCAATTGCCAATTTTCGTTTCTAAGGATGGGCAGTCCGAGGTTATTGCCGAGAGGCAGAACTATTTACTTTTCGACCGCATGGTTGCCTTCCACGTACAGCGCGGCGTAACCGTCCCGATATCCGCTGCGGAATTTTACACAGGGTTGATTCAGCGGTTTCCCGAGAGGGATGGGATGTCATTCCTTCCCGAGCAGGTGGCTGAGTACGACAAAAAACGAATGACCGTCAGAGAAGTTCTGCAACTCCAGCTTTTCGTCACCGACGAGTCCTCAGCGATACAATGGCTCCGGCAGCAAATCCTAAGAAAACCCCAGACAGCGGGAGAGCTGAAACCCCAGTTCATGCAGGAAATTGGTGGGTGGCAAAAAACAGAGAAGCTGCTCGAGCTCGATGAACTGCTCGAACAGAACTTCCTCCGCTATGACGGCAAAAGCGAAGTGCCGAACCAGATTCACAGCTACCTCTCTACGAATTTCAAGGAGCTGCGGAACCTTCCCAAGGACGACGAGGGCCTCCGCGCTAAGGGAAAGGATCGCTGGTTCGTGCCCGACCCGAACAAAGCGGGCGACCTGGAGAAGCTACGCGAGCGCTCGCTGCTCAAGGAATTTGAGGACTACCGGGCCTCCAGCCAAAAGCGCCTGAAGGTGTTCCGTCTGGAGGCCGTCCGGGCCGGATTCAAAAAGGCATGGCAGGAGCGCGACTACGCCACGATCATAACCGTGGCCCGCAAGGTTCCCGAGAACGTCCTCCAGGAAGACCCCAAGCTCCTCATGTGGTACGATCAGGCGCTCACCCGCTCGGGGGAGGACGTATGATGGCAAAAAAACGTATATTCAAAACCGACTTTGCAAAAACAGCCGGGCCTGTCGATCCAGAAACCCTTTTTCACAACTTACGGGGAAGGGCTCCGGATATTAAGCACCTGTGGTCGCACCAGGCTGACTTGCTTCGAGCATATCACCAGGAATGTCTTGAAGCACGAGATGTGGCTGTTGAGCTTCCTACGGGATCAGGGAAGACACTCGTTGGATTGCTGATAGCAGAATGGCGACGACAGTCGCTTGGTACTCGAGTAGCCTACCTATGCCCCACTCGCCAGCTTGCTCGTCAGGTTGGATCGCAGGCTAATGACTACGGAATTAGAGCCCACGTATTGGTTGGAAAGCAACGCGACTACCCTCCACAAGAATTCAGCGAATATCAATCAAGTCGTGCTATCGCGGTAACTACATATAGTGGGGTATTCAATATTAATCCACGAATCAAAGATGGACAGACGCTGATTCTGGACGATGCTCATGCGGGTGAAAACTTCATGGTCAGCATGTGGTCCGTGGAAATTTCTCGTTCAGCCATTCCTGACACCTATCTTGCGATTGTGGAGCTTCTGCGAAATGAATTGGATTCAGGATTCTATTCAGACATATCAGATCGCACCGATTGGGACCCAACGAAAGCCGGCATGATAGAGCTGGTCGCTGGCGCTTCAATCCGCAACCACGCGGATGCCATCAGAGACTTGCTTGACGAGAATCTCAAAGAAGAGACATCGCCATGGTACGCATGGAACGTTGTTAAGACTCACCTCGCTGCCTGTAACTTTTTTATTTCTTGGGATTCAATTCTCATCCGGCCATTCATTCCACCAACTCAAACCCACGCGCCATTCGAGCAGGCGACTCAAAGGGTTTATATGTCTGCAACATTAGGGGCTGGCGGAGAACTGGAACGTATTACCGGCGTCAAGTCTATAAAGCGCTTGCCCCTTCCCGCAGGATGGGACAAACGCGGTAGCGGACGGAGATTGTTCCTCATTCCGGAACTATCAATGACCAACGAGGAGATGATTGAAGTTGTAGAAGATGCGGTGCAGGAGTTTGACCGAAGCCTTATTCTCGTTCCAGGCCGATATGACACTGAAGGTACTGGTCTCGTCGACGCTATTGGTCGACTGGATATGAAAGTACTTCATGCCGCTGACATTGAGGACAGTATCGACCCATTCCTGACCAGCACTAAAACCGCCTTGCTTCTTTCGCGTTACGACGGATTGGATTTACCAGACGAAGCCTGTCGCCTGCTGATTTTTGGTGGACTGCCCAGCGGGGCTAATCTGCAGGAGAGGTTTCTGTGGTCCAAAATAGCGGCATTTTCGCTATTGCGAGATCGCGTGATAACGCGTTTTACACAGGGCGTTGGCAGGTGCACACGATCTGATAATGACTATGCTGTTGTGTTCGTGATCGGGCGTAGGTTGGTTGATTTTCTACTGAAAAATGAAAACCGCCGAATCTTGAATCCGGAATTGCAGGCAGAGATTGAGTTCGGCATGGAGAATTCCAGGGACAAATCTACAGAAGATTTTCAGGAGCTGTGGAATGCGTTCTTGTCAAAGAGTGATGACTGGAAAGACGCAGAGGCTGCGATTCTCGCTCTGCGAGATAGCTGTTCGCGTCATGATGATCCAATCTCACGGCAGCTAAATTCTGTCGTAGCCGATGAGGTTTCCTATCTCTACGCAATGTGGAGTGACAATTTTGAGGATGCGCTTGAACACGCTCGAAAAGCCGCGGACGCACTTGGTGGTGATGAAACAAAGGCATACAGAGCATGGTGGTACTACCTTTCGGCAGAAGTTGCTATGGCCCTATTTGGAGCCACCGGGGATGATGCCTATCAAAGCACAGCGCGTGACTTGCTAAAACGTGCATCTGGATGCTGTGTAGGTGTAAGTTGGTTTGCACGCTTGGGACGGTCGTTCAAATCGGCCGATGAAATGCCAGAGATGGATGAAACGACTGCTGTAGCTGTCGAATCAATCCGAGGGCATTTGGCTGATTGGGGTGCTGTTGGGCGACGATTTGAGCAAGGCATCACCCATATTTCCAAGAATCTCCAATCCACAGAATACAAGGCATTTCATCAAGGTCTTAAAGGCCTCGGGAAGATGCTTGGTTTCTATGCTGAACTGCCTGAAGGGGACGCGGCTCCTGACTGCATTTGGTCCATAGGAACAAGCATTTATGTGGTGCATGAGGCTAAATCCGAGCATACACCTGGATGCCCTATTGGGGCTAATGACGTACGGCAAGCACAAAGCCATGCCAATTGGGTTCGTGCAAATCGAACGTGTGCAAAGAATACGAAAATCTTATGCTTGCTTGAAAGTCCTCGGACGACGGTTGCTCCAGAAGCGGTTGCGCACGCCGGCTCTCTTTTCCACGTCACCCCCGATCAACTAAGAGAACTTTTCGATGAGATAGCTGCCGTGCTCCGTCGTGTCAGATCAAAATTGACCGATCTCAGTGACGAAAAGGTCCTCGAGGAGATATCTCGGGAGCTGTCCTCTGGCGGTCTCGTGCCAACGAAAATACTGCAACGATTATCAGAAATTCCAGTTGCAAGCATGGAAAAACGGGACGGTAGAGGAGGTAAAGGTAAGGCTTGAGTGGGAAAGTGTTTGATCTGTGAGAACAAGCTAATGATGCGGATTGATGAAAATAGCTGGTATTACAGCCCGGATCACGGGCAGCTTTGTCAGGTCATCGAAGCCCAGACGCTCTGGGGCGAGACGACCTGCCGCGTCTGGCTGCCCGGCCGCGACTCCGTGGTCCGCATCCCGGCTTCCAGGCTCAAGTCCCTGGAGAGCGCGGGCACAGGTTCGCCTGACAATATCGCCTACATCGCTGCCGCCGCGCGCGTAGCAGACGCCCTGACACAGGACGTCCTGCTCGCGCCCATCGAGTCCTCCGTCATCCCGCTTCCGCACCAGATTCGTGCTCTGTCCCGCGCCATCGCCAATGACCGGGTGCGCTATCTCCTGGCGGACGAGGTCGGTTTGGGCAAGACCATAGAGGCCGGGCTCATTCTGCGGGAGCTGAAGCTTCGCGGGCTGGTCAAGCGGACGCTGGTCATCGCCCCGAAGGGGTTGGTGAGCCAGTGGGTCAGTGAGATGCGCTTCCACTTCGGCGAGACCTTCCAGCTCGTGCTCCCCGAGGACATCAAGACCCTGAAACGGATCGCCCCGGTGACGGGCCCGGGAAACGGCGAAAAGGGCAATTCCGAATTGGAGGTTCTGCCCGCCAATGCCTGGCAGATGTTCTCGCAGGTGGTCGTGCCGATGGATTCGGTAAAGCCTCTGGACAAGCGGCGCGGCTGGAGCGCGGCCCAGGTGAGCGAGCACAATCGCGAACGATACGAGGACCTGATCTCTGCCGGCTGGGACCTGGTCATCGTGGACGAAGCGCACCGTCTCGGCGGCAGCACCGATCAAGTAGCCCGATTCAAGTTGGGCCAGGGCCTGGCCGAGGCTGCGCCATATTTCCTGATGCTTTCGGCCACCCCGCACCAGGGCAAGACCGACGCCTTTCATCGGCTGGTTTCCCTGATCGACGCCCAGGAGTTCCCGGATGTAGGCAGCGTCACCCGCGAGCGGGTCCAGCCGCATGTCATCCGCACCGAGAAGCGCCGCGCCATTGATGCCAATGGGAAGCCTCTTTTCAAGCCACGGCGCACGCAGCTTGGCCCGGTTTCCTGGGAGGAGCGGCACCGCAATCAGCAGCACCTCTATGAGGCGGTCACTGAATACGTGCGGGAAGGCTACAACCAGGCCATGCGGGAGAAGCGGAGCTACATAGGATTTCTGATGATCCTGATGCAGCGCCTGGTGGTCTCCAGCACGAGCGCCATCCGCACTACGCTTGAGAGGCGGCTTGAGGCGCTCGCCGCACCCCAGGAACAACTGACATTATTCCCACTCACCACTGAAGAGGAATGGGCGGACCTGGATGGCCAGGAGCAAATCGACGTGCTGCTCCGCACCCGCCTCAAGGCGCTCAAGAACGAGCGAGCCGAGGTCAAGCTGCTGTTGGAGGCCGCGGCCCGCTGCGAACAGATCGGACCGGATGCCAAGGCCGAAGCATTGCTCGACTGCCTCTACCGGCTTCAGTCCGAGGAGAGCGATCCGGAGCTCAAGGCGCTCGTGTTCACCGAGTTCGTTCCCACACAGGAGATGCTGCGTCGATTCCTGACCGAGCGCGGGTTCTCGGTCGTCTGTCTGAACGGCTCCATGGACATGGAAGAACGTAAGCGAGTCCAGGAGGCATTCGCCAAGGATGTCCGCATTCTCATCTCCACCGACGCCGGCGGGGAGGGCTTGAACCTCCAGTTCTGCCACGTGGTGATCAACTACGACATCCCCTGGAACCCGATGCGCCTCGAACAGCGGATCGGCCGGGTGGATCGTATCGGCCAGGCCCACGCGGTTCGCGCGGTCAACTTCGTCTTCGAAGGCTCGGTCGAGCATCGGGTCCGTGAGGTACTGGAGCAGAAGCTCGCCGTCATTTTCGAGGAGTTCGGTATCGACAAGACCGGCGACGTCCTCGATTCGGCCCAGGCGGGCCACATGTTCGACGAGATGTATGTCGAGGCGATCCTCAATCCAGAAAAAGTGGAGGAATCCGTGGAGAGCGTGGTCGCCCGTTTGCAGGAGCAGGCCCGCGATGCGCGCACGACCGCATCCGTCCTTGGCGCAATCGAGGACCTGGAGCCTGGCGAAGCCCAGCGGCTGCTGACCCACCCCTTGCCCCATTGGGTCGAGCGCATGACCGTGAGCTACCTGAAGGCGCATGGCGGCCAGGCCGAGAGGAGAAGCCAGAGCTGGAAGCTCACCTGGCCCGACGGCGAGACCTACGAGAATGTGGTCTTCACCGGTAAGGAAGCCGAGAGGCTTCCGGCCGCCCGTCACCTTACCCTTGAAGAGCCGAAGGTCCGCGGACTGGCCATGCGGCTCCCGCGTTTTGCGCCGGGCCAGCCGGTCCCCATCGTGTCGATCCCAGGTCTCTCCGAGGAAGTTCAGGGCGTCTGGTCCTTGTGGCGGATCGCGATTGCCACCATGGAGTGGAACCGTCGACGGATCATGCCTCTCTTCCTGGCCGACAATGGCATGGTCTATATGCCGACGGCCAGACACGTATGGGACCAGCTCCTCGCGGCAAGCACAAAGGTTCGGTCCGTCCTTGACGCCGAGGTCTCCCAAGCCGCTTTCGCAAAGCTGCAAAGCGCCGCAGAGGAACACGGGAAGCCCATCTACGAAGCGCTCGTGCAAGAGCACCGGGGCCGCATCGCACGCGAGCGCGAGAAGGCCGACTACGCCTTTGCCGCTCGCCGCAAGACCGTCGAGCGGATCGGCCTGCCCCAGGTGCGTAACTATCGCCTGAACCTCCTCTCGCAGGAGGAGCGGAGCTTCCAGGAGCAGCTCGATCAGAAGGCCCATGCCTATCCCGAAATGGTGCCGCTGCTTGTGATTCAGGTGGAGGGCGGTGTTCATGAGTAGCTGGCGCGATCAAATCCTGAAGGAATTTACCCCTAAGGTTGCCCGACTCACCCTGGTGGCCGATCCGGACGGACTCCTCCTCGAAGAAGGGATTCTCGAAGGCATCCGCGAGCGCGGATTCGAGCTGATCCCGTTTGAGGACCACATCGCGTTCCGTTATGCCTACGAGTCGAAGTTCCGCTCCCGCTGGGACCGCGGCGAGCACACGGACCTGGTGGTCGTATTACGTTCCCAAGCAAGCGACCTCAGTGGGTTGCCCTATGACCTCCTCCAGGCCGGTCGCAGACTCTCCTTCAACCTCGGCGATATCTTCCCGAACCTCAGTTACCCGGTTGTGACCGCCCTGGATCGTGGGGACCTCGATGCCTTGTATGAGGCGCAGAAGAGACATGCACCCGGTCAATTGGGCGACAACGCCACCAAGGAGTTCGTCCTCCGGCACGTCTTTGAAATCGCGCCCGAGCTGGTCAAACAGCCATCGGACCTCCTGCGGGTGCTGCTGCGCCGTCACTACCGCGGCCAAAGAATCCCGGCTGACCTCGACGGACGGTTCATCCAGCTTCTGCGCCAGAGTAACGTCTTCGAAGACTGGCCACTTGAGACGCTGGTGGCGGACAGGGAAGCCTTCTTCGCGTTCCTGCAAGAACGCTGGCCGATCTTTCTTGACCGTGAAGCAGCCAAAGGGACGTCCGGTGTTCGTGAGGACGAGAATCCCTATGGTCTGTCCATTGAGGGACCTATCGAACTCCCCTTCGACCACCATGACATCCGGGTCTACATCGATAACCTGTTCGTCGAGGGCTTGCTGCATTCAGTTCCACACGAGCATACGGACACCTTGTCCAAAACCTGGGTAGGCATCGGCGTTCGAACCGCTCCCATCGAAGATAGGTCCCGTCGCCTGGGTAAGCTGATCGACAGTCTGGAGGCATCCATTCCGGCCGAGGATGTGAAGCACACGGACTGGTTCCACTTTGCCCGCGGATGGGCGGAGACGATCCTGCTGGCGAACGATCAGGCCGAAGCGATTTCCGAACCGACGGGCGAACGCATCAAGAACTTGCAGGCTAAGGTGGATGCCGGTTTCGAAGGTTGGCTCTTCAAGCGGTATGCCGGGCTTGTCAACCTGCCACCGGTGCCTCCGGTCATGTTGCATCACCTCCCGCGGTTTCTTGCCCGCCAAATGGGAGAAGACCGCAACTCCAAGATTGCTCTGATCGTGGTGGACGGCCTTGCCTTGGACCAATGGCTGGTGGTCCGCGAAGCACTTGCCACAAAACAGCCCAGTCTGCGATTCCGGGAGCAGGCGGTCTTTGCCTGGATTCCTTCGCTCACCTCTGTCTCGCGCCAGGCAACCTTTGCCGGCAAGGCTCCCATCTTTTTCCCGAACAGTATCCAGACTACGGACAAGGAACCCGCTCTCTGGGCGCAGTTCTGGGCGGATCAGGGACTTATGCCAAACGAGGTCGTCTACATCAAGGGCCTGGGCGACGGCGGCCTGGAAAAGGTTTCGGAAGCGCTTTCTCATCCCAAGGCAAGGGTCGCCGGGCTGGTCGTGGACAAGGTCGACAAGATCATGCACGGGATGGAAATGGGCACCGCCGGGATGCACAACCAGGTGTGCCAGTGGGCCAAGCAGCCGTACCTGAACGCACTCCTCGATCTGCTCTTGGATCGGGGCTTCCGTATCTTTCTGACTTCTGATCATGGCAACCTTGAGGCGGAAGGTTGCGGTCGTCCATCCGAAGGGGCTGTGGCGGACCTGCGCGGCGAACGAGTCCGCATTTATCCCGACGCAGCCCTTCGCGGAAAAGTGAAAGAACGATTTCCCGATGCGCTGGAATGGGGAACCGTTGGTCTCCCCGAGGATTACCTCGCCCTGCTGGCCCCTGCTCGGCGGGCGTTTGTCCAAGAAAAGCAGCGCGCCGTGAGTCACGGCGGCGTTTCAGTCGAGGAACTCATCGTCCCTCTGATCCAAATCGAGAGGAGGGACGGATGACCAGACGGACCGACCAGATCGGATTCAGTCAGCGGGTACGTCTGGAATGGCTTGAGCAGACAGCCAACCTGATCCTGGCTGGGAATGACAAGACTGCGGTCAACGATGCCTTGCAGGAGCTGCTGAAGGACAAGGTTTCCGTCGGCGGTCAGGCTGAGCGCGGCAACCGCGAGAAGATCATTACTATTCTTCTCAAGACGTGGCTGACGGTTCCGAGCGAACTCGAATCGTTGCGCGTCGAAGGACTGGAGCTCCTCAAACGTGTTCCTCGATGCGATCATCTGGCCATCCACTGGGGGATGGTCATGGCCGTCTACCCGTTCTGGTCGGGTGTAGCCACCCAGACCGGCCGTCTTCTGAGGCTTCAGGGTTCCGCTGCCGCGGCGCATGTCCAGCGCCGGGTCCGTGAGCAATACGGCGAGCGGGAGACTGTTTCCCGAGCGGCCCGCCGTGTGCTGCGTTCGTACCTGGACTGGGGCGTGCTTCAGGAGACCGGCGCAAAGGGGGTTTACTCCGCCGGGACGACCCTCGCCGTTGATGATTCCCGACTGATCGCCTGGCTGGCCGAGGCATCCCTCCACGCCCGGGCCAACGGCTCGGCTCCGCTGAGAGATCTGATCGACAGCCCGAGCTTCTTCCCGTTCCGGATCAAGCCGGTCCACGCCGAAAGCCTTGTGGCTGCGTCATCCAGACTCGATCTTCTCCGCCATGGGTTGGACGACGACCTCGTCATGCTGCGGAAGCAGACGACGAAGGGGGGCGCACCATGACCCTGGCCCAGCGCGTCTCCCAGACCAATCCGCTTTCTGGCGAACCCGGTCAGCAAATGACTTTTACCGCCTTTCCTGAAGGCACTCTGCTTGAATCGGGCAAGGTCCCCATTGCCGAGATCGCCGAGCTCGCTCTTCGTGAAGGTCAATGCACCAATCCGATCTACCGTGTCCACCGCTGGTTTGCACGGCGTCTTGGCTCACAGTTCAGGGCTATCTTGACAGGCCTGTCCTTGAAGCCCGAGGAAGCCGACCGGTTCTGGGACCTGTATCTCGGAGACCTGTCTCTGGATGGCGCGGTCGTACTCGATCCCTTCGTGGGCGGAGGCACCAGCCTCGTCGAAGCCGAGCGTTGTGGTGCCCGCGTGATTGGGTACGACATCGATCCGGTTGCCACATTCATCACGCGATTCGAACTTGAAACAGCTTCCTATGATCCTTCGTCACCGGAGATTGCCGCTCTCTGCGAAATGGTGTCCGCACAGATTAGTCCTTTTCACCGGACAACCGTTCCAGGTGCAGGCGAACGCGTGGTTCTCCATCATTTCTGGGTTGAGTGTCGGACCTGCGAAGCCTGCGGAAAGACCTTTGAAATTCATCCCCATTACCAGTTGGCGTACAGTAAGGAAAAAGGTCTCCAGTGGGTATTCTGCAAGAGCTGCCATGAGGTCACGGAGATTCCTATTGTCCGCAAGGAAATCCGATGCGGATGCGGGACGCGCACCCGCATCGCACAAGGGACCCTTGACCAGGGAAAGGTCCAGTGTCCAGGGTGCGGTGACGTGTCGGGACTCGGCGAGCGTGGGGATGAGCCAACACCGCCTGAATGGCGGCTCTTCGCACAGGAGTATCTTGAAACGACTCCAATGGGTGTCACCCGCCACTTCAAAGCGGCGAGTAAAGGCGACCGCATTCGTTACGGTCGGGCACGCAGCCTTCTGGAAAATGTCGAAAAGGCAGGCCGTGGGTTCGCACCCAGCCGGATCATTCCGGCAGATGGTCGATCCGACGGGAGGCCACTGATCCACGGCTTCACCCGATACCGCGATCTCTTCAACGACCGCCAACTGCTCCACCTGTCATTGCTGGGCCAAGCCATCTCCAGAGTCGAGGACCCTCAGTCGCGCAAGCTTCTGGCCATTGCCTTTAGCGAGCACCTTACGACGAACTGCATGTATACGGCCTATGCGTTCGGTTATCGGCGGACCAGCCCGATGTTTTCAATCCACGGGTACAGGCACATCACCAGGCCGGTGGAAATCAACCCATGGCTGGATGGCATTGGACGCGGCACTTTCCCAAATGTCCTCGGCAAGATCGCTAAAGCAGTGGCGTTCGCTACAGCGCCAACCAACCTGGACCCAAAGGGTGGGCGAAAACCAGCGATGATCTGTCGCCAAACGGCCGTGAAAGAAGTCTCAACGCACCCATGGAGAGTGCTGGGAGGATCATCCCGGGCTTCGATATCCACCAAGACATCCGAAAGCCTCGAAGGGATTCCGGATGGCAGTATCGACCTCATCCTCACCGATCCGCCGTATTTCGACAATCTCAGCTACTCAGAACTTTCCGACTTCTACCTGGCTTGGCACCAGTCCCTCGGTATGGCCGAACCTCCTTACGACAATCCGGCCATTGCAGCCCCGATTAAGGAGAACCTCGCTCTGACGGATCGCGGCGACCAGTCTATCGAAGTCTACCGGAACAGCTTGCACCGCATTTTCTGTGAGTGCCACCGCGTGCTCAAAAAGGACGGAATTATGGTTTTCACCTATCACCACAAGTCACCCGTGGCTTGGGGCGCTCTCGGGGACGCACTTATTCGTTCCGGACTGAAATGTGCGACCGTTATGCCCCTGCGCGGTGAAGGTCAGGGTGGACTGCATTCCTATAACGGCACCATCAAATGGGATGCCGTGTTTGTCTGTCGTAAGGGCAATCAGGTGCCGTCAGCGAGTTCGGACAATGTGGCGGTTCCGCGTACCGCAATCAAACAGGCTAAACAGCAGGCATCTGCATACGCTGAAGATCTGGGTAAGACCCGACAGATTGGTTTCCGCGACCCGGATCGCCTGAACCTTGAACGCGCCATGATCGTGGCATCGGCTGTCATAGCTCCAGCCCATCCCCATTTTGTGCCACTCTCGGACGCCTTGAAAGCAAGCTCTACTGGAGGACGCTGACACATGCCACAGGTTGGGAAAGAGGCCCTATCGCAATTCATTAGAACCGAATGTCTGCGTCGGCTCAGGCTGAACCTGAGTCCTGACGCCCAAGCTTTCCAGCAGGAAAGAACGGCCGCTGGCATGCCACCCGTACAACCACCCCGTCCTGGCCTTGAATACCTTGCCCAAGCCGGTGAGGAATGGCAGGCGGAGAAGATCGCGGACCTCTCGGATACATTTGGCATCGCCGTTGTTATCGGCGACCGCTACACGAATCAGGCGGGGCAGGAACGATTCCGGGAGATCGAACTTGTCAACCACCTGACCACCGCTCCGCAGGGCTCTTTCCTTGTTGAATCTCAGTTTGACGTGGGACCTGCTTTCGAGGGCGCACTGGGGATCGCAGGATACA
>Ga0209164_1000350_pt1 | contig 120930 bp, 107 predicted proteins | sample MTBNYHSulfiMetaG_FD_187458 | JGI IMG/M metagenome (GOLD analysis project Ga0209164, IMG submission 187458) | Enrichment culture microbial communities from rom New York Harbor, USA that are MTBE-degrading - MTBE-NYH (New York Harbor Sulfidogenic)... | ecosystem: Environmental > Aquatic > Marine...
TAGTCAACGGGCCGTTGCCGTTATCAGTAGGACCGTTAATCAGCACCGTGCCGCCCTCCGCATACAGTGCGCCATTGGAGTCGATGCCGTCGCCGCCGGCATTGACCGCCACACAGCCGCCGGTGATGCGGATAAAGGTGCCGGCGGTTCCGTAAGCGCCATTCTCCGCGGCAAAGTTGTTCTCTCCCGGCCGGCCGCCAAAACCGGAACCGTCGTTGCCGCCCGCGGCGTTCAAGCCGTCATCCCCGGCGGTTACGTTGATGTCGCCGCCGTTAATCGTAATGGTGTTTCCCTCCAGCCCTTCATAGCTTTGCGCAATGTCGATGGCGCCGTCGTCCACCACCAGGGAGGAATCGGCGTGGATACCGTCGTCACCCGATGCCAAGATCAAAGTGCCCGCACTGATGAGCACATCCCCGTTGGAATGGACCGCGTCGTCCGCGGAATCAATATCCATTTTGCCGCCGGTTATATAGACGGCGGAGCCGGCTTTAAGACCTTTGGCGCTGTCGGCGGCGCTGGAACTGTCCGTATTTTCCTCCGCCGCGGCGGGAGGGGTTTGATTGTTCCATCCGCCCCGGCCGGGCCGTTCATTGTCCTTGCCGGCGCTATTGGCGCCGGCGCTGCCGCCGCCTGTTTTAGCGGAGATTGTGCCGCCGGTGATTTGGAGCACCGTTTCGGCCTGGATGCCGTCTTTACCCGCGGTAATATCAAATGTGCCGCCGTCGATGGAGACCCAGCCCTTTGCAGCATCCTCGTCATTGTTGGACTGGATGCCGTCTCCCCGGGCCGCGTTAATCACCAGGGCGCCGTCGCAGACAGCCACCACGTCCCGGCCGCGCAGGCCGTCGTTGACGGCGGTAACCGTAATGGCGCCGCCGGTGATCACCAGGTCATCCTTGGAGGCGATGCCGTTGTTATAATTGGCGGTAACGGTCAGCGCGCCGGCGCCGTTGACGGTCAGGTCGCTCTTGCTGAAAATTGCGGCGTCGGGCTCATCTTCGCCTTCGGCCAGGGTATAGGCGTCGCCGTCGGTTACAGTGTTGGCCGTTCCCCCGGCCAGGGTCAGAAAGACCTTGTCGGCCTGCTTGACATAGATGGGGGCGCTGTCCGGGCAAGTAACGGACACGCCGTTCAGTACGATCTGCACTTTATCGGTGTCGGCGGCGTCCACCACGATTTGCCCGCCGGTCAAACTGCCGGACAGCACGTAAACGCCGGCGGCGGTGATGGTCAGGGTGCCGCCGGCGGCCGTTGCTCCCGGACCCGAGACAGTGATTGAGGAGCCGTCCAGGGAAATTTCGGTGGCCGCCTCCGCGTCCCAGGTGCCCGCCAGGTCGCGGTCACTGTAGCCGGGGTCGATGAGGGCCGCTTCGGCGGTGGTTGCGGCAGAGGCCGCCGCGCCGGCGGATTCGGCGGCTTTGGAGCCGTCCCGGCAGCCGGAAAGAACAGCGGTCAGCAGCATGCCGGCAGTCAAAAGTGCGATTAATTTTCCGAATTTAAAATGCATAATTAATTTCCCCCTTTATAATTCCGCCTTGGCGGTGGGCACCCGCCCGCAGGTGATGTTCAGATTGCCGTTGCGGCAGCGGATCTGATCAAGGAATTCCTTTTCCGCGGTCTGGTCTTCCAGAACAATTTGATATTGCAGCTCATAAAGACTGCCCATATTGGTGGTCCTTACCCTAATCAACTCAGCGCTCCTGGTGTACTTTTGAAACAGGTCGTCAAAGATGCCGGAATAGTCGAGGTTCTCCGGAATGGTGACTTTAAGCTGCTTTTCCGCTCGCTTCGGCTCGCCAAATCCGGTGCTGGTCAGCAAAATGTTCATGGCGCCGATGAGCACCAGGAATAACGCCGCAATACCCAGGTAGCCCATGCCGGTGGCCAGACCAACGGCCATGGCCAGAAAAATGCTGCCGATCTCCCGGGCGCTGCCGGGTATCGAGCGGAACCGCACCAGGCTGAAGGCGCCCATTACCGCGATACCGGTGCCGATGTTGCCGTTAACCAGCATAATAATCAGTTGTACCATGGCCGGCAGCAGCGCCAGCGTGACCATGAAATTTTTGGTGTACGTGCTGCGGTACATATAGATGAACGCCACTCCGACACCAAGAGCCAAAGAAGCCAGCGTGCACAGCAGCAGTCCCTGGATGGTGATGGAGTAGGCGGAATTGCCGGCTAAAATACTTTCAAGCACTTTGTTTTCCCCCCGTTTCAGCAGCCTGAATTAAATAGTTTTTATAGATGTTCCCGTATTTGGAATAAGACGCCGGGAATATCCCCAATTCCGCCAGACCCCGGCTGAGCCACAACGGCATGGCCCCCGGCATTTTGATCTCCATCAGGTGCTGTCCTTCTTTCAGCAGCGCGTTTCCCCACGCGCCCCCGGAAAGATCCAAAATATTCTCCCGCCAGCGGATGTTGGTATCAAAGGTAATGCGCAAATCTGCGTTTTCATTGCCGCTCATGGCCACCCGGTCGTAAGCCAGGTATAATCTGGGGATAACCGGCCGGTAAAATTTCAAGAACCAGTCGATTTCCTTCAGAATCTGACCGGCCCCGGACGGCTGTTTCCCCAGCGTCAAATACTGACCGGCTTCCCGCAATGTCATGGGTACCCGCCGTTTGTAAACGATTTTTTTGTATTTCTTTTTTAATTCCACAAATACCGTGTCTTCCGGCTTCGGCACTCCATAGCTGCGCAGCCGGAGTTTTTCTTTGTAGACCGGCTTTTCTATCGATGCCCGGATTAGCCTGTAATTCGGGGTATCATAGTAAATATTGCAAATGGTATGGCGTCCAAATTCATTTGTACTCATCCGGCCTTGTAAAAAGCTTGTTAGTGCCCGGTACTGCTGTTCATCCATAAGGTACTTTTTTTCATACCGTTTAAATACGCTTTGGTACTGTGCCAAACCTGACCCCTCCAATCTATCTATGTACGTCCTGATGGGTCATATCATACAGCGTTAAGCTTAAATTAGTCTGAAAAATTGATTTCAGACTAATTTAAGCTTCCGCCGTTAAAATGTTTGCAATGGGAATATGCCGCATTTATAATTAAAACCGACAAGGCGGGGATAGATATGCGTATTTTAATAGTGGAAGACGAGGTGCGTCTTGCCGAGGCCCTGGGACAGATTTTGTCTGAACGGAAGTACGCGGCGGATATCGTATCTAACGGTGAGGACGGGTTGAGCTACGCGCTGAGCGGACAATACGACGTCATCGTGCTGGATGTGATGCTGCCCAAGCGCAGCGGCTTCGAGGTGGTGCGGGAGCTGCGCAACCGAAAGAACGCCACTCCGGTGCTGTTGCTTACGGCCAGGGATGAAATCACCGACAAGGTCACGGGGCTGGACTGCGGCGCCGACGACTACATGACCAAGCCATTCTCGCCGGAGGAACTGCTGGCCCGCATCCGTGCCCTTTCCAGACGGCAGGGGGATGTTGTGCTGGATGAGTTGACCTTTGCCGACCTGCGGCTGAACCTGTCCACATATGATCTGTGCCGGGGAGAAAAATCACTGCGCCTGAACTTTAAGGAATTTGCCGTGCTGAAAATCCTGATGGCCAACCCCAAAGCGGTGGTGCCCAAGGAAGATTTGCTCTCCCGGGTGTGGGGCGCGGAATCCCGCGCCGAGGATAACAATGTGGAAGCTTATATTTCTTTTTTACGCAAAAAAATCTTTTTTCTCGGTTCCAGGGTGAGTATCGGCACCATCCGTAAAGTTGGCTACCGGCTTGAGGCGGATGAGCCATGATCACCAGGCTGCGCCGGAAATTCATCCTCATCAATATGACGCTGGTCAGCCTGGTGCTGCTCATCGTCTTTGCCGCCCTCTTCATGTCCAACTATCAGCGGCTGCAGGCGGAAAGCCGCGCAGCCTTACACCGGGCCATTGAGCAAAGAATGGACCTGCCCCCGCCGAAACCGGAAATCGGCAGAATACCCCCCGGACGAAAGCCGTCTCCGTTCACGCCGGTCTTTTCCGTTGTACTTGATAAAAACAATGACATCATCTATACAACCCAAGAAAATGTGTCCATCGCCGATGATGTTCTGGCGGCGGCGGTGGAACAGGCACTGGACGCCCAATCCCCCGAAGGTATTCTGCCTGACCTGGATCTGCGTTTTCTCCGCATAAATATGACGGATGAGACAAAAATTGCCTTTGCCGACCGGCGCAATGAAATCCACGCCATGCAAAGCCTTTTTCTGCTCTCCCTGGTGGCGGGGGCCGGGGGCTTGATTGCTTTCTTTTTCATCAGCCTGTTCCTGTCCGGCTGGGCCCTGCGTCCGGTGGAAAAGGCCTGGGAACAGCAGCGGCAGTTTGCGGCCGATGCTTCCCATGAACTTAAAATGCCCCTGACGGTGATTCTGGCCAATATCGATATCCTGCTGGCCCACCGGCAGGATACCATAGCCCGGCAATTAAAGTGGGTGGAAAACACCCGGGTGGAAGCCGTCCGGATGAAAAAGCTGGTGGATGAGCTGCTGTTTTTAGCCAAGTCCGATGCCACCCGTGTTTCCCAGGTGCATGCGGAGCTGAATTTCAGCCATACGGTATGGAGCTGCCTGCTGCCCTTTGAACCGGTGGCATTTGAACAGGGTGTCGCCATCAACTCCAACATTGAACCGGATATCACTTTGAAAGGCAACGAGAGCCAACTTAAGCAGCTGGTAGCGATCCTGCTGGACAACGCCTGCAAGTACGCCGGTGAAAAAGGCTCCGTTACGGTGACACTGGTACGGGAACAAAGAAAAGTAGCCCTGAAAATCAACAATACCGGCGCCCCTATCCCGGCGCAAGAGCTGCAGCATATTTTTGAGCGTTTTTACCGGGCGGACAAGTCCAGGGCGCGTGAGCAGGGCGGTTACGGATTGGGGCTGGCCATTGCGAAAAGTATCGCCGACAGTTATCAGGCCAAAATAACCGTGGAGAGCACGGAAGCCCGGGGAACCACCTTTACCGTACGTTTTCCGGGCTATGCTTAAAACACCGGCGAGTTTCCGGTTAACTTTCAGCGCATTTGCAAACTGAGCAATCAGGCAGGCAGGAGATCATAAAAATATAACGAATTTTTAAGAAATCAATCACATATACAAGGAGGTATACTATGTTTAAAACAGTGCTCGTTCCGGTTGACGGGTCTGAAGGTTCCATCCGGGCTGTGGATCACTGCATAGAAGTGGCGAAAAGTATGAAAGTGGAAAAAATTGTGCTTGTTCACGTATCCGCCATCCCCGACCGGCTGCAATCAATCTCCGGCAAACTGGGCAGTATGTTTTTTAAAATGAAAGATGAACTGGCTGAATACGGCGAAGAAAAGCTGGCTGAGGCCAAGGAAAGAGTTGAAAAGCATAATCTGAACGTGAGCCTGGAAACTAAGCTCTTGTTTGGTGACGAGGCCTATAATATCGTTGAAGAGGCCAATAAGCAAAATTGTGACTTAATTGTCATCGGCAGCAGGGGCCTCAGCGGAATACAAAGCAAACTTATGGGCAGCGTCAGTAATTATGTGGTTCAACACGCCAAGTGCACCGTCCATGTAGTCAAGAAGAAAAAGGATTAAGACGGCAAATCTTTAACAAGAACGCTAATAAATTGGCTAACAAATTCTGACTTGCCCAACCGGTCAGAATTTGTTTATTTTCAATATGTAATACGGCAAGGGAGATCTTTCTTATGCAGTTAAACAATATTTGTTTCGGCTTGATGGACATGCTGTAAGCTAGGCCGGGATTGTTGCCCGGGCTTAACTGCGTGTGGTCACTTCCCGCACTGTTTTGGACCAGGTTTCCGGTTCGACCCTTCGGTACTTACAGCCGTCGATCCAATAATCATGACCCGGGACTGCTTTTTTCTGCAGCACTTCGGGTCCGGCATTTATTAACAAGCGGAAAAAGTCCAGGAACTGCCCGTGTCCGATGTTGGTGTCCACCCGGGTGACAAAAACCCAGATCGCCCGGGGCAGTTTAATCAACATGTCCGGTGTAGTCACGGCATCGGCCAGTTGCCTTATCTCCACTTGCAGGTTGACCGGTCCGTTCACGTAACGGCCTTCAAAAACATCGGCCAGGTTGGTGTTGGTACCGGCCATCTGAACGGGGCCCATCAGTGTGCTGGCGTCAACCAGCAATTGTTGGTCCACGCTGATATAGGTTTCGATGGGTGTTTCAAACAGCTGCTCCAACCGGCGGATTAGTTTAACCCGGCCGTGTTTCAAGTAATATTCGGCTGCCGTAAGGCTGTTGGCGTCATGGCCCAGGCATGTGTAAACAGGCACCGATACAATGCCCACCGGCCCGGAGTGATTGAGGAAAAATGTCAGGTTCAGCGCTTTAAGTCTTGGCCCGTCGGTCCAGAATATAGCGGCGCTCCGGGGCGCGCCGCAGGATTTTTCCGGGGGCTGCGCGAAAACTCCGGCGCCGCATGACAGCAGCATCAGTATGGATAACACAACAGTAGCAAGCGTTTTGCCCCGCAATAATTGACCCCTCTCCACGCTTCTTTAAACATTAGTAGTTTGTCCGCCGGAGAGAGGATTATAAAGCAGTGCGCAAAAAATTGTGTGGAAAAAAGGCTAAAAATAAAATTCGGTGGGCGGATTGGTGCTGTAATTCTTTACGCAGCGGCCTTTGGATGAACGGAACAGATCCCGGAAAAACCGGTCAAAGTCTTCCTTGGGCAGGCAGATGTAGCCTTCGGTGTTGGCCAGGCTGCCGTTGACGTACAGGTTGAAGAAAACGTGGTGGCGGGTTATTCTGATAATGGTCAGCAGATATTCGTTTTCGTGCATTCTGTTCCACTCCCTTGCTAATATTTTATAGTAAAATAGTACAGGGTCCAATACCTATTGACAGTTATAGGTTAGGTGTATATACTGTTTATTGTCTTTAATATACTAAACAGATAACGAAGTAAAGCAAGGAGGCGCGCCTGGTAATGGAACAGAAGCTAAAGCTGGGGTTGCCCAAGGGCAGTTTACAGGAATCCACATTTCAGCTTTTCAAGCGGGCGGGATTTAATATTTCGGTCCGCAGCCGTTCATATTTTCCCAGTATTGATGATCCGGAGATTGAAGTGGTTTTGATGCGGGCCCAGGAGATTCCCAGGTACGTGCACGATGGAGTGCTGGATGCCGGGTTGAGCGGGTTGGACTGGATCCTGGAAAACGAAGCGGACGTGGTGGAGGTGGCCGATTTGTCCTACTCCAAGCAGACCACCAATCCAATCCGGGTGGTGCTGGCCGTGGCCGAAAACAGCGGCATCAACTCGGTTCAGGATCTGCAGGGGAAACGTATCGCCACCGAACTGGTGCGGCTGACCACCAATTATCTGGCCAAATACAATGTTACCGCCAAGGTGGAATTCAGTTACGGGGCCACTGAGGTGAAAGTGCCGCAGCTGGTGGACGCCATAGTGGACATCACCGAGACGGGCAGTTCATTAAAAGCCAATAAGTTGCGGGTCATTGACACCATCCTGGTTTCCACCACCAGGCTGCACGCCAATAAGACGGCCTGGGAGAATCCCTTCCTCAGGGAAAAGCTGCAAAACCTGTCGGTACTGCTGCTGGGCGCGCTCCGGGCTGATTCCAAAGTGGGATTAAAAATGAACGTCCCCGGTGACAAGTTGGATAATGTGCTGGCTATTTTGCCCGCCATGAAGCATCCCACGGTGTCCCGGCTGATTAACAGCGACTGGGTGGCCATAGAGGTCGTGCTGGACGAGAAGAAGGCGCGGGATCTAATCCCCGCGTTGCGCAGAGTGGGCGCCCAGGATATTATTGAGTATCCTTTAAACAAAGTAATCCCTTAGCATAAAACGCCATTGGTTCGGTATGATAATGACAGTTGAAAATACGTAAGCATAATATGCTATAATTGGGTTAATCACCGGCCCGTGAAAGGGGGCGGCGGATTGATACCGCTCAGGGACAGCGCAAAGTCCAGCACATTCCCCTTTGTCAATATCGCCATTATCGTGTTGAACCTGGTGATCTACGTCCATGAGGTATTGCTGGAACCCTATGCGCTGAATCAGTTTTTTTACACTTACGGCCTGATCCCGGCCGATGTTTTAAACGCTTTTTATACCGGCGCCGCCTTCACCCCGCTGCTGGTCAACACAATTACCGCCACCTTTGTCCATGGCGGCTGGTTTCATGTGCTGGGGAACATGCTTTTCCTGTGGGTGTTCGGCGACAATGTCGAGGACCGGCTTGGGCACGCCAGGTACCTGCTGTTTTATTTGCTGGCCGGCGCCGCCGGCGGAGCGGCCCACATTATCACCAACCCCGGTTCCACGGTGCCCGTCGTTGGAGCCAGCGGCGCGGTGGCCGGGGTGCTGGGCGCGTATATCATCGCCTTTCCCCATTCGCGTATCCTGGCCCTGGTGCCGCTTTTAATCATATTCTTCCTGGCGGAAATACCGGCCATTGTTTTTATCGCCATCTGGTTTGTGCTGCAACTCTTTAACGGGGTGGCCACTTTGGGCGGAAGCGCTGCGCCGGTGGCCTATTGGGCGCATCTCGGCGGTTTTGTGGTGGGCGCGGTGCTGATTAAGCTACTGGCCCGGCGCCGGGAGATGGACTATTACCGGCCTTAACAATCAGCGGTGCAGGCGGCTTGACACCCGTTAACGACAGTGTTAATGTTTTACATGATTAACTTGTTATTTTTAATTCAAAAGGAGTTTCAGGCAGATGGCCAAACAAGTTAAAAAGCTGTGCCGGTCAAGCCGTCACCGGATCATTGCCGGGGTATGCGGGGGAGTTGCCGAATATTTTGATGTGGACCCCACGGTGGTAAGGCTTATATATGTGATCATATCTGTTTTTTCCGTGGCTTTTCCGGGTATTCTGGTGTACCTGATCGCCTGGCTGCTGATGCCCCGGGACTTTAATTAACTGTTCAACGCCGGACAACCGGCGTTTTTTAGTTTTTATAAAATAATAATTACAATGTGAATTAGAAATAATTTTAATATATAAACTTCCGCCATTGCTGTTTACACCAATTAATGCAGCCTGTATAATCGTTGTTACAATATACCATTTACTATATCATTTAACTGAAACTGACGAGGTGGAGAAATTGGCTGAACTCACAAAGATGATCCGTCCCGGCTCGGTGGCCGTGGTGGGCGCATCGGCCGCCGAAGGGAAAATCGGCAATACCATCTTGAAAAATATTATCAGCAGCGGTTTCACCGGCATAATCTACCCCATCAACCCCAAGGAAAAGGAAATTATGGGTAAAACAGCGTATTCATCGGTCGGTGAGATCAAGGAACCGGTGGACATGGCGGTTATTGCCGTACCGGCGGCCCGGGTCCCGGAGGTGGCCGAAGACTGCGGCAAAGCCGGGGTGAAAAACCTGGTGGTTATTTCCGCCGGATTCAAAGAGGTCGGCCCCGAGGGTTTGGAGCTGGAAAAACGCCTGGTTAGTGCCTGCCGCCAGTACGGAATGCGTATGCTCGGACCTAATGTGGTGGGTATTATAGACACCCATACGCCGATTAACGCTTCTTTCTCCGCTACCTTTCCCCGGCAGGGCGAAATTGCCTTTTTCTCTCAAAGCGGCGCCATGCTGGTGGCTATTTTGGATTGGAGCGCCGCCGGCGGGCTTGGTTTCAGCCGGGTGGTCAGTTTGGGCAACAAGGCTGACCTTTCTGAAATCGATTTTATCGAGGACGCCGCCGATGACCCGAACACCAAGGTTATTCTGTGCTACATAGAAGATATAGTGGACGGGCGCCGTTTTCTGGAAGTGGTTACCCGGGCGGCGCGCAAAAAACCGATTATCATCCTCAAATCGGGCACCAGCCAGGCCGGAGCCCAGGCGGCTTCCTCGCATACCGGCGCCCTGGCGGGCAGCGACCTGGCTTACGAAGTGGCATTTCGCCAGTGCGGTGTGATTCGGGCCCACAGTATGACCCAATTGTTTGACCTGGCCGTGGCCTTTGCCAGGGCGCCGGTGCCCAAGGGCAACCGGGTGGCTATAGTAACCAACGCCGGCGGACCCGGGATTATCGCCACGGATAATGTGGAAAACCTGGGTTTGCAGATGGCCCGCTTCACCAAGGAGACCATTGCGGAGTTAAGGGCCAAGCTGCCTGCCGAAGCCGGACTGTACAATCCGGTTGACGTGCTGGGGGATGCCAAGTCGGATCGTTACAGGCTGGCGCTGCAAAAAGTTTTCGCCGATCCCAACGTGGACAGCGTGGTGGTGCTGGTGTGCCCGGTCGGAGTGACCGAACCGGTTTTGACCGCCGAGGCGATCCTGGAAGTACGCGAGTCTTTTCCCGAAAAGCCGGTATTTGCCGCTTACATGGGCGGTGAAAGTTTGGTCGAGGGCGCCGGTAAACTGGTCCGGGCGGGTGTGCCCTGTTACACTTTTCCGGAACCGGCCATTGAGTCCATTAAAGGGCTGGTTCATTACAATGAGCTGCTCAATACGCCGGAGGACGGGGGCTCCGCTGCTCTCAAGGGTATTGACCGCAACGGGGTTAAGGCCATTTTTTACGATGTCGTCAGGGACCAGCGCCTGGTGCTTTTGGGCAGCGAGGCGGCGGAAGTGGCCAAATGCTACGGGATACCGGCGGCGCCCGTCACCCTGGCCACAACGCCCCGGGAAGCGGTCTCCGAAGCGGATAAAATGGGCTACCCGGTGGTTATGAAAGTGGCTTCGCCGAAGATTCTGCACAAAACCGATGTCGGCGGGGTGAAAATAGGGCTTAAAAATGCCGCCGAAGTGCGCGAAGCGTTTAACGAGATCATGGATAACGTGCACTCTTACATGCCTCAGGCGGTGGTTTACGGCGTTGAAGTACAAAAAATGATGCCCAAGGGCGACGAGTTGATTGTGGGCATGACCAGGGACGTCCAGTTTGGACCGTTAATCGCCTTCGGCCTGGGCGGGATCTATGTCAACCTGCTCAAGGACGTCAGCTTCCGGCTGGCCCGCGGCTTGTCCACCAGGGAAATCGAACTCATGCTCCGGGAAACCAAAGCCTACACCCTGCTGCGGGGGTACCGGGGTGAAAAGCCCAGGGATATTGCAGCCGTGGTGGACGTAATCAGGCGCGTGGCCGCCCTGGTGACCGATTTTCCCGAAATCACCGAGCTGGATATCAACCCGGTTTTTGCATATGAAGAAGGTATGGGGCTCTCCGCCCTGGATATAAAAATCACCATATCGTGAGGTGTTTGGTAATGAAAAACCTTTTTATAGCAGGTAACCCCGGCAGCGGAAAAACCGCGGTGACCCTGGGGCTGGCGCTCAAGTTCAAGGAGCTGGGCTACCGGGTGGGGTATTTCAAGCCGGTGGACAGCGGCAGGAAATCAGCTTCCGGCAAAATCCCGGGCGGGGATGCCGTATTAATGAGAGAGGTTCTGGGCATGGATGTGCCGGCGGGTTTAATCAGCCCGATTATGGCAGGCCCGTCCTACTTGAATAAGTTCGGCGGCAAGGCCGGCACCATCGACGAGATCATAGACGCTTACCGGGAAGTTTCCGAGGGGTATGACATCATGTTGATGGAAGGGGCGGTTTATCCGTACGCCCTGGCCTCGGTGGGTCTGGAAGCGGCGGTACTGGCCCAAAAGCTGGATTCCCTGATATTGAACGTAGCCAAGGTAGAAGATGACTACAGCCTGGATCAGGCCATATTCTACAACAGTTACATGGCCTGCAGGCAGACGCCGGTGGCGGGAACGGTTTTCAGCAATGTCACCCGCACCCTGCTGGCCAAGGCCGAGGACATTTTCCGCACTACCCTGGAAGAAATGGGTCACAAGACAGTGGGAGTCATCCCGAGCCGGCCGGAGATCGCCGCCCCCACCGTAGGCGAATACCAGGAACGGCTGGGCGGCGAAGTGCTGGTGGGGCATGAACATATGGACCGGCTGGTGGAGGACGTCATTGTGGGAGCCATGACCATGGACAGCGCACTGACCTACCTGCGCCGGGCAGCCAATAAGGCGGTGGTGCTGGGCGGCGACCGGGCGGACCTGGCCCTGGCGGCCCTGGAAACCCATACTTCGGTGCTGATTCTCACCGGCGGCCTGTATCCCGACGTAAAGGTGTTGTCCCGGGCGGGGGAAAAGGGGGTACCGGTGCTCCTGACCCATCAGGATACCTACACCGTTATAGAAATGCTGGGCCAGGTGTCCCGGCACATCAAACCTTCCGATAAAGTGGGCATCTCCATCGCCCTGGATAATGTGAACCGCTACTGCGACTGGCAATACCTGCTTAAAGCGCTGGAAAGCTAATAAAATTACAAAAGCTGATAAAGATATATCAGGCCGCGAGCATATCACATCAAAACTCGCGGCCTGATTTAGTAAATCTAAAATCCGAAGCTCTTCCTTTTATTTCCCGTACTCGCCGATAAAAGGTTGAGCGCGATGGAATGTTCAGCTCTTTCATGGCAGCATCGACGGTGATGCTTCCGAGGCGTACACGGTCATAGACGGAATGGAATTTAAGCTCATCAACCTCCAATTTCTTGCGTCCTTTATATTTACCTTGCTTTTTTGCCCGGGTGATACCTTCGGCCTGCTTTACCTTTCGGGAGTTCAAGTAGATTTCTCGCTCCGCGGTCATTATAGGCAGCAGAGCAGGAATATCCGACGTTGATATAACCCTGTCCTCCTCAACGCACTCAATATTAACACCGATGCCAAGGAGTCTGTGCAGCACTTCAGCCATGCCGCCCACAGAGGATGATAAGCTCTGCAGATTGGGCAATACAACGGTATCTCCGTATTGAAGCTCGTCAAATAATAATTCCCTCTTTGACTTTCCGCATACTGCACGCATAGGCTCACTGCGCCAACGCTCAACAATAAGATTATCGTTTCCGGAGCGAAGATCAGTTCGGATAAGCCATTCCAAGCGGTCGTAATAATCAAGTCCGACCGACTCCATCAGTTCCCACATGTCCTCCCGTCCGGAAGACGGAGTGCGTTCGCTGATAAATACCGGTACATAATTAACGCGGTAGTAGTGCTCCAGACGAAGCTCCATCTTGATTCCGGGTATGCCTTGAAAAATTTTGTCTGATAATCCGTCGATGACGGCCCAAAAGGGCGAGATAATGTACTGAAAGCTTTCGTCCTCAAAATGTTGATATTCTATCTTTCCAACACTGTATTTCTCGCCATTTGGGCCGACAGCCTTGATAACACCGGCATTACGCGAGGTAATAACGCCCTCAAGCGGGGTGGTGTATTCATTTTGTGGAATCCAATCGGTTCTGACCATGGATTGACGCATACATTGCTCAACTCCTTAAGGCACTTATCTATGAAGTGTTATCAGTTTATACTTGGTGTTTTATTGTGTCAATAGGGTATCAATTACATTGTGGCACTATGGTGTGGGAACCGTCAGGCTGACGCAATATACGGAAGCATTGCCGGTTGCAGCATTACGCTTATTAAATGAGTTTTAACAATTTATCGATTTCATAAATTAAGCATGTGGTCAAAGAAATCAGGAGTAAGTCTATAAAAAAATAAAGCTTATCCTTAAAAATTTTTAGGGAATAGGCCTTTTTTTGTCTATTTAGAATTGACTGTTTAGAAAATTGTGATAATATAGATGTAAATCCGCATTGCGAGAAATGATACCGCAATGCGGGACAAAATAATAAAGGGAGGTGAAAAAATCATGCCCGAAGACCGTAATCTGGTTAAAGCCGTATTTAAAGCGTTAGAACTGTTGGAAATTATGTGTAAAGAAAAACGTTATGGAGTCCGGGACTTAAGCCAGAAAATCGGCTTAACCAGGAGCACAGTCAGCAGGTTAGTCGCAACCCTGGAGCAGGCCGGTTATGTGGAGCAGGAACATGAACGGGGGAAATACCGGGCAACCTTGAAAATATTTGCATTGGGCAATGAAGTAATCCAGCATCTGGACATCCGGGAAAAGGCCTATCCCTTAATGCAGCAGTTGGCCAGTGAAACAGAGGAAACAGTTAATTTGGCTGTCCTTGATGGCAATCAAATTATGTATATCTTCAAGATTGATTCAACCCATCTGCTAAAAAGTTCGGCTCCGGTTGGCAGCCGGCCTCCGGTGCATTGCAACGCCAGTGGGAAAGTAATTTTAGCTTATCTGCCGGAGGATAAGAAAAAAGTGTTATTACCTTCGGAATTACAATCATTTACTCCCAATACCATTACCAGTCTCTCTGAATTGGATGCCGAACTGGCCAGAGTACGGGTCAACGGTTACGCGGTTGATAGCGAGGAGTGGTCTTTAAACACCAGAGCCTTGGCGGCGCCGGTCTGGGATTATGAAGGTAAAATATTTGCCGCCTTAACCATTGCCGGGCCTTCGGTAAGGATGAGCGCACAGCGACTTGACGACCTAGTTCAACCCCTACTGCAAGCGGCAGGAGAACTAAGCGCCAAACTTGGTTATAGAAAGCCGGTACAATTGAAAGCCTATGCTCGCCGAGTGTAAGCAAAAGAAGACCGCTTATGGACACCCCGCCAAGGCACATCCACTGCGGTCTTGGGTTTGACAGGCTGGGTTGCCTGCCTGTTGGCATATTACAACAGGGAAAACGAATTGTCAAATCAAAATCAGAACCGGAAGGAGTATGCCAATGTATAGCAGTCTTAGAGAATGGTTGGCCCAGGTAGAGGAAATTGGGGAATTAAAACATATAACCGCTGAAATGGATTGGAATTTGGAAATGGGAGCCCTGACCTACATGGTCGGCAAGCAAATGGGTTCGCCGGCGCTGCTATTTGAAAACATCAAAGGCTATTCCCGGGATTACCGGGTGTTGTTCAACATGCTGGGGACCGGGAAAGAGCGGATTGCCCTGGCGCTGGGACTTCCAGCCGGGCTTACGGTAACGGAGATGATCATAGCCACCCGTGAAAAATTGAAAAATCGGATTCTCCCCGAATACGTTGACCCCAAATCAGCGCCGGTTAACGAAAACCTGCATTTTGGTCATGATATTGACGTGCTGAAGTTTCCGGCGCCCAAAATGTGGCCCCGGGACGGGGGGCGTTATTTGGGTACCGCCGATGTCATCATCACCAGGGACCCTGAAACCGGTTGTGTCAATCTGGGTACTTACCGCCAGATGGTGCAGGGGAAAAATGAGGTCGGGTTTTATGTCTCACCGGGCAAGGACGCCAAGCTGCACCGGGAAGCCTGGTGGAAGATGGATAAGCCCTGTGAAGTCGCCGCCGTTTACGGGGTGGATCCCTTGCTCTTTTTAGTGGGCTCGCAGGGCTTTCCCAAGAATATTTCCGAATATGAATTTGCCGGCGGCATCAGAGGCAAGGGCATTGAAGTAATTAAAGGAGAAGTCACCGAATTGCCGATACCGGCTCATGCGGAAATAGTTATTGAAGGCCTAGCCCACCCCAATAATAATCATTTGGAAGGACCTTTCGGCGAGTTCCAGGGCTATTACGGACGACCGGAAGCGGATACCCCGCTCATAGATGTCAAATGTGTGCACCATCGCCATCAGCCCATCTTGACCAGTGCTTTGATGGCCGATTATCCCTCCTGTGAACAGAACTTCTTCTTCAGCATTATCCGATCAGCCAAGATTTGGGATGACCTGGATATGCTTGGCATCCCCGGGATTAAGGGCGTTTATTCACACCCGGCTGCCGCGGGTGGTTTCGGCATGGTAGTTATCTCCATGGAGCAAAGGTACGCCGGCCACGCGCCGCAAGTATTGGCCCTGGCCGCTCAGTGTCCGGCCGCCGCCTACTATACCAAGTGGATTATCACCGTGGAAGAGGACGTTGACCCGACCAATATGGACGAAGTGATTTGGGCCATGTCCACCCGCTGTAACCCGGTGGAGGACATTGATATTCTGCGCAACACCTGGTCAACCTATCTGGACCCGACTCAAAATCCTCCCGAGGAGCGGCCGTACGGCTCCAAAGCACTGATTAACGCCTGCCGGGAGCATAAATATCTTAATGTATTTTCTCTCCGGTCTCGAATCACCCGCAGTATGTACGACCGTTTGAGCGGGCGTTGGCAGGAGTTGGGGTTGGATGGCGCGCCTCCGATGATTAGTTCTTTTGAAAAAGAGAATATTGATTAAAATTAGTCAAGCAATCAGCCAGTTATCATTTGAAAAGTGAGCAAAGTTCGATAAAGTGTCGGTATATGCCGGACGAATTTAGCCATCGAGGCAAATTTAGTCCCCATATACCGACGACACGGCTGAGGTTTGTTTAGCGTCAAATAATTCTTACTATTTAGAATTATATGTTTTTGATTTTGCATGAGCTATTTAGGGGAGGGTTAACAAATGAAAAAAAACAGTGCCTTATTAATATTAACTGTTTTTTTATTTATTCTTTTGGCATCCGGCTGTGGTGCGAATAATTCCGCTCAAAGTGAACAACAAAGTACAAAACAAGATGCGCCCGTTCAGGAAAACCAGGAGATCAAAGCATTAGCTTTGGGTACACATGGGGCCGGTTCTTTAGTTAATGCCATGGGGTCAGGGATTGCCACGGTTTTGAGTAAACACCTGTCCACGGAAATTAAAGTGGTGGCGACCACCGGACCCACCGAATGGTTGCCCATGCTGGAAACAAAAGAAATGGATTTAGGGGTATTAAACGATTGGGATGCTCAGATGGGCCGGTTGGGTAAAAGTACTTATGAACAATTATCCCAGGGTAAAGGCTTTCCCTGTATGTTGTTGACCGTCGGTACACCGACATTATGTGGTGTTGTGGTAGCTGGTGATTCAAACATTAAAACCGCTAACGACTTAAAAGGGAAAAGATTCATCGTTGACTATACGGGGAGTCCCGGGATTACCGCGCAGGCGGAAGCAGCCCTGGCAAATTTCGGACTGACCCGTAATGATGTTAAAGTTTTATCCATGCCCAGCGTAAACGCAGGTATTCAGGCCATTACCGAAGGCCGGGCCGATGCCGCCGGTTCCGGCAATATCGGTATGGGGGTAATTTCGGAATTGGACGCTAAAAGAGGGGCCAGATTCCTGTCGTTTGATCCCTCGCCCGATGCAGTCAAGCGTTTGCAGGAAAATTACTTTGCTCAAGTTGTTGAAGTACAGCCCGGGCCGGCCAACATTGGTGTTCAGGAGCCTACCAACTTGATGAGTTATAATTTTTACCTTGCCGGTCGGGATGATTTACCCGAACAAATGGCTTACGATATCGTAAAAACCCTTTGGGACAATAATCAGGAACTGGGCGACATACACGTTAAATTAAAAGAATGGGCTACTGATGGTTTTGTAAATCCTCTGAACACTATTCCTTATCATCCTGGCGCGGTCAAGTTTTATAAGGAAAAAGGGGTTTGGACACCGGAGATGGAGCAGCGCCAGGCTCAACTCCTGGCGGAGATACAGTAGATTAACTTGATGCTATCCCCCAAGTATGCTCTTAGCGAGAGGGAGGTGTAATAGTTGGAAAATGAATCACAGGGGCGGTTCAGGCAATTAACGGGGTTTGCGCGCTATACACAGTTGGGCCTGGGTTTGGCCACGCCGCTAACAGCGATGGTTTTCATCCTTGATTTGCCGCTCTACTTGACGGGAGTATCTCTTTTTGCCCAACAATATCTGGGCTTATTTCTGGGCTTGATATTGGCATACGTTTTCATAAGCGTTCCTGCAGATCAAAAGGTCAGTAAAAATCGTGTCCCCTGGTACGATATTTTATGTGCTTGCGCAAGCATGGTGGTAGGACTTTACGTAATGTTTTATTATCCCCAATTATTAATAACACTGGGTTTTTACTCACCGGTAAAAGTTATTTTGGGGATAGTGGCGATTTTATCAATTTTGGAAGCTACGCGACGCCTTGCCGGTTGGCCGCTGGTGATTATCGTCGCCGGTTTCATTTTATATGGACGCTTCGGATATCTTATGCCAGGCGTCCTGGCAGGCAAAGAAATCTCGTGGCCGCGTTTGATCAGCCAACTTTACCTTGGTTCGGAATTTCTTTTTGGCATTGCGCTGAATACGGCAGCGGTGATAGTTTTCAGCTTTATCCTGTTTGGCCGTTTTCTTTTCGGTACCGGAGGGGCGGCCTTCCTGATCGATGTTGCCCAGGCCCTGATGGGACGCTACCGGGGTGGGGCCGCTAAAATATGCGTTGTAGCCAGCTCCTTGATGGGTACACTATCCGGAAGCGCCGTGGGCAACGTAGCGGCGGTGGGAGTTTTAACCATTCCCATGATGAAGCGCGTAGGATACCCTGCTCATTTTGCCGGCGGAGTGGAAGCCGTTTCCTCAACGGGTGGCTGCATCATGCCGCCGATTATGGGTGCCGCTGCTTTCATTATGGCTCAGTTTTTAGGGATTCCCTACGCCGCGGTTGTCATTGCCGCGCTTGTTCCGGCATTGCTTTATTATTTAAGCATTTTTATACAAGTGGACTTGAGGGCTGCGAAAATTGGCCTGCAAGGAATGTCAAAGGAAGAAATTCCTTCTTTGAGCAAAACATTTAAAGATGGTTGGATTTATGTGATACCCATAGTTGTCCTGATTTTTTGCCTTTTTGCATTGTTTCTTCGCGAATCCGTAGCCGCATTGTATGCATTGGCATCCTTGTTGATAGTGGTGCTGTTTCGAAGTGACATCAGACAAAAATTGAAAAAAACATTTTTGACTATTCTTGAGGAAACCACTCAGGGAATGTTGGAAGTAACGGTTATTTGCGCCGCGGCGGGGCTGGTGGTCGGGGTAATTACCTACACCGGTTTGGGACTTTCTTTATGCCGCTTGCTTACGGATTTGGGCGGGGGCAGTCTTTTGTTGTTGGCGTTATTGACCGCTTTCGCCAGTATTATTCTGGGTATGGGGATGCCGGTGACAGCTTCTTATCTTTTGCTTGCTGTTCTGGTGGCGCCCGCGATGGTGCAATTGGGCGTACCCGCTTTATTGGCCCACCTTTTTGTCTTCTATTATGGCACCCTCTCTTTCCTCACCCCGCCGGTATGTCTTGCCGCCTATGCGGCGGCCTCAATTGCCAGGGCGCCGATGGTGCCTACGGCCTGGCAGGCCATGAAACTGGGTATAGCCGCTTATGTAGTACCTTTTATCTTTATCTTCAAGCCCGGGCTGGCGCTCATGGGGTCGGCCGATAGCGTGGCATTGTCTATATTTGACGGTGTTTTGGGTATCGCTGTAATTGCTGTAGGGGTGGAAGGCTATTTGCGGCGGGATTTAGGTTGGTCTGAAAGGGCGCTCTTTATCATTGCCGGGATTATTTTGCTTATCCCCGGGTGGTCAAGTCGCATCGCAGGATTAGTATTGATAGCATTGCTCATTTTGTTACAGTTGCGGGCTGGTTTCGCAATCAAACAAAAAGAAGATATTAAAATAACTATTTAAACCAGTTCAGCGACACAAAAGTCCTTGTGCAAAAACTTATAAAAGTAACAGTGTGGATGGTTTCTAATCCTCGCCAAGGCTTTTGTGTCAAAGCTGAACACTTTCAATTAAACTAATGTCGTCCGGGCAATGGCTGTTTTACTTCGGCGGTTCCGAAAGGTTATGAGAAGGGGGTATAAATATGAAGCTGGTCATCGGCATATCTGGCGCCAGCGGCCCGGTATATGGCATCAGGCTCCTGGAGGTACTGCGGCAATGCCGAGTGGAAACGCATCTGGTTGTCAGCAAAAGCGCTCAAAAAACAATTAGTCTTGAAACAAACTATAAGTTGTCCGAAGTGGAGTCGCTGGCAGATTTCGTTTATGATAACGCAGACGTGGGGGCGTCGATAGCCAGCGGTTCATTTAAGCATCAAGGAATGATCATAGCGCCTTGCTCAATAAAAAGCCTGTCCGGGATAGCGCATTCCTATAACGATAATCTACTGGTTCGGGCCGCCGACGTGACCCTGAAAGAAAAAAGAAAGTTAGTGCTGATGGTCAGGGAAACTCCCCTGCACCTTGGGCATTTGAGAATGCTGGTTGCATTGTCAGAAGCCGGTGGGGTAGTTTTGCCGCCGATGCCCGCTTTTTATCACCGGCCCTCTAATATTAACGAAATAATCAATCAAACTGTCGGTAAAATACTGGACCAGTTTGATATTGAGCACCAATTGTTTCGGCGCTGGGAAAATGCGCCGGAAAAAAGCCCGTATCAGTAAATGAGCTATAAACCCAGCTTATTTAACTTTCTCCATAAAGTGGTTCTGCCAATGCCAAGTTTTTGCGCCAGTTCTGATTTGCTGCCGTTACTTTTTTGGAGGAATTTTTCGTAAATTTGTTTTTCAACATCCGTTATGATATCTTGTAAGTCACCTTCCACAGAGATGGTAATGGTGCCTATATTGTTATTGCCGTCGTAAAATTTTGACGTTTCGCCGGTGTGCGCGGCAAGGATTTCATTGATGATTGTCCTGCTGGCAAATAACGGAGTGTTCTGGAGCACGGCAACCATCCGCCTCATTAAGTTCTCCAGTTCTCTCACGTTGCCCGGCCAATCATGATTATATTTACTGATCTTGGATATTATTAACGCTTTCAATTCATTAACCAGGTAAGGTGCAATTTTGTTTAAAATATAGTTGCATAAATCGGGGATGTCTTCCAGGCGTTCCCGGAGTGTGGGTATCTTTAAATGCAGGACGTTTAACCGGTAGTATAAATCCCTGCGAAAATCACCCTTGGTTATGCTTTGCAGCAAATCCTTATTGGTAGCTGCGATAATGCGAACGTTTACGGGCGTGATTTCATTCCCGCCCACCCGCATTACTTCTTTTTCCTGTAATGCCCGCAGCAGCTTGGCCTGCAAATGGATGGGAATTTCCCCCACTTCGTCTAAAAACAAGGTTCCTCCGTGGGCTAATTCAAATAAGCCCGGTTTTCCTCCTTTGGTGGCGCCGGTAAAGGCGCCCTCCTGATAGCCAAAAAGCTCGCTTTCCAAAAGGCTGGCCGGAATAGCGGCGCAATTAACCGCCATGAACGGACCGAACCGGCGCTGACTCATATTATGTATGCTTCCCGCAAACAGTTCCTTCCCGCAGCCGCTTTCACCGGTGAGCAGGGCAGTTTCGTCCGTGTTGCTATATGTTTTGGCGAAATAAATCGCTTGCTGCATTTTTTTGCTTTTGCCGACAATATCGGAAAAATTAAATTTGGCCTCTTTTTTTTGCGTGTATACTTCTTTTCTAATCTGAGCCTCCATTTTTTGTATTTTGGATATTTCCTGGAAATTGGCCACAACACCCACAACCTCGAGGTTGTCGAAAATAATGGGCACTTTATTGGATATCACCCTGGTCCGGTTAATGGTTTCGATCTCTCCAAAGCTGGGTATTTTGCCGTTAAGTACCGCGTCAAAATTTAATCCCGGCAGGATCTCACTTACCGGTCTCCCTATGGCCAGCTGAGCGCTGGTTTTAAATAATTTTTCCGCCATGGGATTGATTACGGTAACCCGGTTTTCTTTGTTGGTGGCAATTATCGCTTCCGAGCACAAGTCTAAAACCGCTTTAAATTTCATGGCTTCACCGCGCTCTTTCCGGCGGACTGTAGCCACCGCTTCGGCCTCATTAATGGCGTGAAGCAGGGCTTCCTTGCTTGTCTTCACTGGTTGCGAAATGAAGTTTAACAAAGACGCCAGTTCGCAGATAAAACCGCCGCCCACAATAACTTTAATGCCCTGTTTTTTGGCTGATTCCAGGTGTTTGTGGGCCTCAACCTCATTATGAAAAATAAAATGCAGCGGTTTATATCCGAGCACTTCCTCAATCTGGTCCATGCGGAAATGTTTCCAGCGATAGTGAAATATCGCTACGGTTTCGGCCGGATATTTAATTACATGATGCAGAGTGTATAAATGATCAAAAGCGTTTGCGGGTATGGAAACCACGGGGATCTCGGTTTGTTCCCGCAAATAAAGCGCGTTGCCCGCTGTGGTAACAAAGACCTCCACCCCCTGATTTTCCAATTCCACAGCCATTTGCATGGCTTTGTCAAGAGCGCCCTCAATAAATTGGATACTTTTTTTTTGCTCCGCCATTATTTCCTTGACCAGGCTGGTGAGGTGCTTATTGGTTGTGATCACGCAAATTTTATTTTCGACCATCACTATACCCTTCCCTTAGGTTATGATTTAAGGTTCATTTTTGAAACACAGCTGGCGGGATATATTGTCTGAAAATTCAAAAACAAGTTTTTAAAATCCAAACCTTTAAACCGGAGATTTTTGTTTCGATATAGAAACAAGCCTGTTTCAAAAATTCATCCAGGCGGGCGCGGCAACGGATTATTTCAGGTGCATTATTAAGAAAACCGTTTTTTTAAGCAGTTTTTTTAATTAAAACCTCCATTTGAATGGCATACCTCTTGCAAAGTTTTCTTTTTAAATTTTAAAAGTTTTCAGTGAAGGAGGTGACAAGATGAAAAGGTTTATCGTAGCTATTTCCGGCGCCACCGGCGCCATATACGGCATCAGGCTGCTGGAGGCGCTGGCGCTGCAGCAAGATATAGAAACGCACCTGGTGATGAGCAATTGGGCCAGAGAAACTATAGCCGTTGAGACCAATTATTCAGTTGAGCAAGTAATAAAGCTCGCTGATTACTGTCATGATTTAAGAAACGTGGGGGCTCCCATTGCCAGCGGTTCCTTTCGGGCAGTCGGGATGGCCGTGGCGCCGTGCAGTATGAAAACTTTGAGCGCTATTGCCCACGGCCTGGCCGACAACCTGATTGTGCGCGCGGCGGATGTGATGTTGAAGGAAAGAAGAAAACTGCTCCTGGTGCCCCGCGAAACGCCGTTGAGCATGATTCATCTGGAAAATATGATGCAAGCGGCCAGAGCAGGCGCGGTTCTTCTCCCGCCCATGCCGGCCTATTACAATAATCCCCAAACCATAGGTGATTTAGTTAATCACCTGGTGGGGAGAATACTGGATCATTTTGATCTGCCGCACAATATGTTCAAAAGGTGGGGGGAACATTGCGGAACCGGTTCAGATTGTGATTTAAAGGTTGTCAACAAGTAATATATCACAAAAACCAGTTAATGTTAAGTTAATGTAAATTGATTAATCTAAAAATTATAAATATTAAATTATTTTTATCACCCACAGGAGGTAACGAAATGGAAAATAATCATATCCGTGATTTGCGGAGCGCTTTGGAATGGTTGCGGTCCGAGGGGCTGCTTATGGAAACTGATACGGAGGTCAACCCGGACCTGGAGATTTGCGCCATTGAAAAACACTTTGACGGCAGCCTGCCGATTTTATTCAACAACGTTATAGGTTACCCGCACCTGCGGGCCGTCACCAACCTGTTTGCCAACACCGGTGTCATAAACAAAATGTTTGGTTGGGCCGATGACCGGGAGCGCACCCAAAAAATCTCCGCGGCGTTCAGCAACCCGCTGGCGCCCGTGGAAGTGAGCCGGGAAGAGGCGCCCTGCCAGGAGCACGTCATTACCGACGATTTGGATGTAAACAAGTGGGTGCTGGCCATCACCCACACGCCGCTGGAGACGGAGTTCACCATCGGCAGCGGCCAGAGTGTGGTGGTGGGCGAATACTTCAAGGGCGGTACGCACGTTGGCTACAACCGCATGAGCTTCCGCTGGGGCAACGTGGGCACGTTCCAGGCGGCGCCGGGTTCGCACATGTGGCAGGTGCAGGTGGAGCACTACCAAAAACCGGAGGGCATCCCCATCACCATGAACTTCGGCATCCCGCCGGCGGCCAACCTGGTGGCGGGCTCCGGCTTCGATTACGTGATTCTGCCCAAGGGCTGCGATGAACTGGGCATTGCCGGCGCGCTGGAGGGACGGCCGTTGCGCATCGTCAAGTGCCGCACCATAGACGCCTATGCCCTGGCCGACGCCGAACTGGTGCTGGAGGGCTATCTTAAACCGAGGGACCGGCGCTGGGAAACCGCCGAGGCCGAGGGGATGGGCAAACAGGGCAAGGCCTGGTTCCACCCGGAGTGGCCCGGGTACCAGGGCAAAGCCTATAAAACCTCGACCTTCCACGTGACGGCCATTACCATGCGCAAACCGGAATCGAAGCCCATTATCTTTCCGCTGGGCGTACACACCCTGGACGATAACAACATCGACACCACGGTGCGCGAGGGGGCGATTTACGAGCTGTGCGAGCGGCTGCAGCCGGGGATCATCCAGGACGTGCACATCCCGTATTGCATGACCGACTGGGGCGGGTGCGTCATCCAGGTCAAAAAGCGCAGCAAGGTCGAGGAAGGCTGGCAGCGCCAGTTCCTGGGGGCCGTTCTAAGCTGCAACCAGGGGATGCGGATGGCCGTCGCGGTGGACACCGATGTGGATATTTACAGCATGGACGATATTATGTGGGCGCTGGTGACCCGGGTCAACCCGCAGACCGATATCTTTCATCCGGTGCCGGGCGGGGTGGGCCAGACCTTTATGCCGCAGGAACGGATGACCGCGGGCGACCGGGAATGGACTGCTTCGAATACCAAGTTTGAGGGCGGTCTGGCCATCGATGCCACGGTACCCTTCGGGTATGAAGAAGACTTCCACCGGCCCGTTTACGCCGTGGACCGGGTCGACCCGGCCAAATTCTTCAACGCCGAGCAAATCGCCAAATCCAAGTCCTATATGAAGGGCTGGGTCGAGATCCTGGCCCGGACGGGCCGGTAGCGTCGGCTGTGGTTGGCCAGGCCGGGAATGTAAGGAGCTGAAACTGTTGGTTTATTCGGGGGTGGGTTAATTAACTCCCCCCGGATTAGCTGGGTGAAAAAGAGGGGTATTTATAATGATGGAACACGAGCAAAAAGAAGGGATGCTGGCGCCGTATCGCGTGCTTGACCTGACCGATGAAAAAGGCTTTCTCTGCGGAAAAATTCTGGGTGATTTGGGCGCCGAGGTGATCAAGATTGAACCTCCCGGCGGCGACGAGTCCAGAAACATCGGACCTTTTTACAAAGATATCCCCGATCCGGAGAAAAGTTTATACTGGTTCGCTTACAACAATAACAAAAAAGGGATCACCTTAAACATTGAAACGGCCACCGGGCGGGAGATATTTAAAAAATTAGCCGCCGGTGCGGATTTTATTATTGAATCATTCGCGCCGGGCTATCTGGAAAAACTGGCCCTTGATTATGCCGCTTTAAAAGTGATTAATCCGGGACTGGTTATGACCTCGATAACGTCCTTCGGGCAGTCCGGCCCGTATAAGGATTTTAAAGCTTCCGACATTGAACTGATGGCTTTGAGCGGATTCATGTCATTGCTGGGACACCCCGGTGAACCGCCGGTGCGGGTTTCATGCCCCCAGTCTTATGTCTGGACCGGTATGCATGCGGCCATGGGGACGCTGATTGCCCACTATTACAGGATTACATCAGGCAAGGGTCAGCACGTGGACGTTTCGGCCCAGGACAGTGTATTATGGGCACTGGCTCACGCGCCTACTTTTTGGGATGTCAACCGGACCAATGTAGTCCGTGAAGGAGCTTTTGTAACCGGGCGCAGTGTAACAGGCGCTAAAATGCGCTGTCTGTATCCTTGCCGTGACGGCTATATCAATTTTATCGTTTATGGCGGCGCGGCCGGTCAAAAAACCAACCGGGCTTTAACCGAATGGATGGACAGCAAGGGCATGGCCACGGACTACTTGAAGGAAAAAGACTGGAGCAAGTTTGATATTGCCTCGGTGACCCAGTCAGAGATTGACTTGATTGAGGGTCCGACGGCGGAGTTTTTTAAAACCTTAACCAAGGAAGAGTTTTTAAGGGAAGCGATTGAACGCCGCATGCTTGGTTATCCTGTTTCATCGGCGGAGGATATTATCGAAGATCCCCAGCTTAAACACAGGGATTTTTGGGCACGGGTTGAACATCCCGAACTGGGTGCCAGTATTGTTTATCCCGGGGGTTTTGGTAAATTCTCTATCACTTTCTGTGGTATTAAAATGCGGGCGCCCTTAATTGGTGAACATAACCGGGAAATTTACGAAGGAAAACTGGGTCTAACCAGGGCGGAATTAGTCCGCCTGAAGGAAGCTAACGTAATTTAAGAGGCAGGGATGATCATGGAACAGGCATTTAAAGGGTTAAAGGTGGTGGAGTTTGGAGCCTACGCCGCCGGACCCGTGGTGGGTAAACACTTTGCCGATTTCGGAGCGGATGTCGTACACGTGGAATCGGTCTCCCGCCCGGACGGGTTCAGAATGCAGTATCCTCCATATACGGATAACAAACCGGGAGTGAACCGTTCGGGGTGTTTTGCCATCTGCAACAACAACAAGTACGGCATTACTCTTAATTTAAAGGCCTCCGGGGCGTTGGACGCAGCCAAGGAAATGATCGCCTGGGCAGATGTGGTGATTGAAAATTTTACCCCCGGCACCATGAAAAGATTGGGCCTGGGTTATGAAACCCTGGCCGGAATTAAGCCGGATATTGTAATGCTGAGCACATGCAATCAGGGCCAAACCGGCCCGCATGCCCATCATCCCGGCTTCGGATCCCAACTCACCTCGTTATCGGGTTTTACGAATTTGACGGGTTTTCCGGATGGCATGCCGTCCATTCTTTACGGACCGTATATTGATTTTATTGGTGTAGGGTATGGGGTAATAGCCGTTGTGGCCGCCCTGGATTATCGGAGGCGCACCGGAAAAGGCCAGTATATAGATTTGGCTCAATATGAGAACGGGCTGCAATTTCTTGCTCCAATATTGTTGGATTATACGGTCAACGAACGGGTTGCGGAGAGGATGGGCAACCGTTGCCAGTACGCTGCGCCTCACGGGGTTTATCCCTGTAAAGGTGATGACCGGTGGTGCGCGTTAAGTGTTTTTTCAGACCGGGAATGGGCTCGATTGTGTAAATGCATGAGCCGTCCGGAATGGGCGGCCGATCCCCGGTTTGCCACCCTGGGAGCGCGAAAAGACAACGAAGAAGAATTAGATCGATTGATAACGGAATGGACATCCATGTTTACCGCGGAGCAAGTCATGGAGCGTTTGCAGTCGGCCGGATTGCGGGCAGGAGTGGTAAACACCGCCGGAGATCTTTATACTGATCCCCAACTGACACACCGGGGCATCTGGTGGAAACAGGTGCACCCGGAAATGGGTGCATTTCATTATGAAGGGCCGCCGTTTTTATTGAGTACAACCCCGGCCCGGCCCAGAATACCCAGCCCGTGTCTGGGAGAACACAATCACTACTTCTTTGTTGAAATGCTCGGCATGAATGAAGAAAAATATAATCAATTTGTTGAAGCAGGTGTTATAGGCTAAAAGTGGATATAGTATCGGGGGGAACGTGATGCCGGTGGAAAAAATTTTTCACCGGTACTATGGCCTGAGATTAAGAGGTGATGAACAAGTGAAACTCTTTGAATACATGGGTAAGGAATTGCTGGCTGGTTACGGAGTCCCCGTGCCCCGGGGGCGCGCCGCAGGTGAACTGCGGGAAGTGGCTGAAATAGCTGGAAAGATAGGTCCGGTGGTAATTAAGTCGCAGGTTTTGTCCGGCAAGAGGGGCAAGGCCGGGGGTATTAAGTTTGCAAGTACGCCGGGGGATGCTGTCAGGGCGGCGGATGAACTGCTGGGAAGCAGAATTAATGGCCTGCCGGTGGAAAAGGTGCTGGTGGAGCAAAAGCTGAACATCGAGCGGGAGTATTACCTGGCTGTGGCTGTTGATGGTGCGGCAAAAAAACCTGTAGTCATCGCTTCATCCAGAGGCGGGATGGATATCGAAGAAGTGCCGGACCAGTATATTGTAAAGGTGCATCCGGACATTGAGCAAGGGCTGCCGTTTGATCTGGCGCTGGATATATGCAAGAAGCTGGAAATAGAGGAGCGTTATCAAAATGAAATGGCCGGAATTATGGGCAATGTATATCAAGTATTCCGGGCCAAAGATGCTGAACTGGTAGAGATAAATCCCCTTGTTTTTAGTGAAGGGATTATCATTGCGGCTGACGCCAAAGTAGTAATTGATGATGAAGCGTTATTCCGGCAGCAAGAAATCCCTTATGTGGATGAACGGACGCCAGTGGAAAAACAGGCCTACGAATTGGGGCTCTCATACGTGGAACTGGACGGCAACATCGCCATCATGGCCAACGGAGCCGGTATTACTATGGCCACCCTGGACACCATTCAACACTACGGCGGTTCCCCGGCCAATTTCCTGGACGCCGGCGGGGGAACCGGTATGGAGGCAACGGCCAGAGCCCTGGAAATTTTGCTGGCTGCCAATCCCAGAGCCATATTTATCAATATTTTTGGCGGCATTACCCGCTGCGACGATGTGGCCAACGCTTTTGTGAAGGTAAAAGAATCCAAACCGATTCCGGTACCGGTTGTTATCCGCCTGGTGGGCACCAACCAGGCGGAGGGGCAGAAAATATTGAGGGATAACGGCATCGGGGTATATGAATCAATGGAAGAGGCCGTGGTTAAAGTGGTTGAGCTGGCTTCCGGCAATTAAGGGGGTAAATAAATGGCCATTATTGTTAATGAGCATACCAATGTGCTGGTGCAGGGGATTACCGGAAACCAGGGAACGTTTCATACCCGGCAAATGGTGGCCTACGGCACCAATATTGTAGCCGGGGTATCTCCGGGCAAGGGCGGGAAGGAAGTTGACGGTATCCCGGTTTACGACAGCGTGCGCTCCGCCGTGGATCATCACCGGATCGACGCATCGGTGCTGTTTGTTCCGGCCCGTTTGGCAAAGGGCGCTGCTGTTGAAGCTATGGAAGCCGGTATTAAGGTAGTAGTGGTAATTACAGAGCATATCCCGGTGCATGATGAAATGGAAATCGTGTCTTTTGCCCGGAACAGGGGAGTAACCATCATCGGGCCCAACACCTTCGGTATCGTATCCGCCGGGAAATGCAAAATCGGGGTGCCGTCAAACAGTTTCTTCATGCCCGGGCCGGTTGGAATAGTATCACGCAGCGGCACCCTGACCTATGAAGTGACAGCCAGTCTTACGGCGCTGGGGATCGGGCAGTCCACGGTGGTTGGATTGGGCGGAGACCGGGTAGTAGGCTTATCGTTTGTTGATGTCTTAAAGATGCTTGAAAAGGATGCACAAACCAGGGCTGTGGTCCTGATTGGAGAAATCGGCGGGAATGCGGAAGAAGAGGCGGCGAAGTTTATTCGGGCCATGACTAAGCCGGTGGTTGCTTATATTGCCGGCAAAAGCGCTCCCCCCGGCAAAAGAATGGGCCATGCCGGCGCCATCATTGAGCGCGGCAAGGGCACTTTTCAAGGGAAAGTTGCCACTTTGCAGGCGGCGGGGGTTGCGGTGGCCGAACTGCCCATGGATGTGTCCCGTCTTGTTAGTGAAAGTCTTAGAGAAGCAATGTGACAGGTGTTTTTCAAAGGGAAACAGTCTTGTTGGCATTTGTTTTACTTCTTAAAATTTAAAAAGCAATAACAGTTGCGTTAAAGATTATTTTCAGTTTGTTTTTACAGAAAATTCTGCATAAAGTTAGCCGCTATCTGAGGCCCGGTTCAACCAAATTATATATTTTTTGAAGAGGAGTGGGTTAAGCATGGTTGAGGCAGATCATACCCTGGCTGAAAAACTGGTTTTAAGCTGCCATATCCTTTCCCGGGAAGGACACTCCGATATAACTTTGGGTCACGTCACTGCCCGCCTGCCCGGACAGCGTTGTATCCACATGAAACCGGCCGGGTTGGGGTTGGAGGAGGTACAGGTGGAGGATATTATCCTCATCGACCTGGAGGGCAATAAACTGGCCGGTAACCGCCCAAGGCACTCCGAGTATCCTATCCACACGGAAATATATAAGGCCAGGCCGGAGATAAATTGTGTAATTCATACTCACCCGCTTTACGCCACGGCACTGGGTGCGGTGGGGGGGGAACTGCATCCTGTAAGTCACGAAGGAGTGCTTTTCCCGGATCTGCCCCTGTTTACACAAACCTCCGAGTTAATTCGCACGCCGGATCAGGGACGAGCTTTAGCCGGGTGCTTAGGCGAAGCGTGGGCGGCGCTGATGCAAAACCACGGTGTGGTGGTGGTGGGAGAAAGTATTGAAGAAGCCACGGTTTATGCTGTTTTACTGGAAAAAGCGGCCCGGGTGCAATGTCTGGCCCGGGATATGGGAGGCCCGGTATGGAGTTCTAAAGAGGAGAGCAAGCGTAAGGTGCAGCAGATATATCACCCCGATAATATCAAGGCTTTTTGGAATTACTACGTACGGAATTTGTAAGCAACTAACTAACAGTATAGAAAGGAGAATTGACATGGCTAAAGTGGGGATCACTTTGGCGTGTGGCAATTATGATCGAACATGGCCGCTTCGTGACGGGACAGTGGTACCGGAAGGGATTGATTTGAATTATCTGTGCCTCGGCGCCGAGGAAGTTTTTTGGCGCATGCTGCGTCACGGGGAGTTTGACGCCTCCGAAATTTCTTTGTCGTCCTATCTAATGGCCCGGTCCCGGGGCGACAAAAGCCTGATCGCCATTCCGGTGTTCCCGTCGCGCATGTTCAGGCATTCATGCGTTTTTGTCCATGCGGATGCCGGTATTAATGAGCCGGGGGACTTGCGGGGCAAACGGGTGGGCGTGCCTGAGTATCAAATGACGGCGGCGGTATGGATCCGCGGAATTTTGCAGGATGAATACGGTGTGGCGCCAGGCGATTGTTTTTGGCTTACCGGGGGGCTGGAGCATTCCGGCCGGGTGGAAAAGCTGTCACTGCAGTTGCCCGACGATATACGCATTGCGCCCATACCGGAAAGCAAAACCCTTGCCCAAATGCTGGAAACAGGGGAGATAGACGCCCTTTTTACCGCCAGGACGCCCTCCTGTTATGCCGCGGGTTCGCCCCGGGTGCGGCGTTTGTTCCCTGACTACCGGGAGGTGGAAACGGACTATTACCGGCGGACGGGGATTTTCCCGATCATGCACACCGTGGTTCTCAAACGGGAGCTGTACGAGCGTTACCCCTGGGTTGCCCAAAGTCTTTACAAAGCGTTTAACCAGGCCAAGGAATTAGCTTGCCGGAGTTATTTCGACACCACTGCCCCGCGCTATTCCCTGCCGTTTTTAATCAGTACGGCCGAGGAAATGCATCGGATTTTCGGTGCGGATTTTTGGCCGTATGGGGTCAAAACCAATGAAAAAACCCTTGAAGCATTGCTCAGGTATTCCCATGCGCAGGACTTGTCCCGGCGCAAGTTAACAATCGAAGAATTGTTTGCGCCGGAAACCTATGAAGAATTTAAAATCTGACCCCAAGAGCATCGAAATAATTATTTTAGACGGGAGGTTGAATGACTTGTTTAGGCCAGGCAAGCTGATTGTAACGGTGTTGTTTGTTAGCATGCTGCTTGTGGCGGTCGCGGCCTGCGGGGGGAAGGGGGACCGGAATGAACCGGCCCCGGGCGGACAGGCGGGGGGCAATAATGGTGCGTCCCAGGCCGGCGGGGAAAACAGCGGGCCATGGCAGGTGACTATTCTGGGCGGCTCTGTTGGCGGTGTCTGGTCCGCCATTACCGAAGGGGTGGCCGAGAGTCTGCGGCGCAATGCGCCGGCTGGTTCAAACATCACGGCTGAGCCGGGCAAGGACGGCCCCAATAGCGTAATGGTAGTCAATAAAGAGGCTGAGCTGGCAATTTCTTACACGCCTACGGCCTATACCGCCATCAAGGGAACAGAACCCTTCAAGGAGGCTTATCCCGAGGTACGGGCGATAGCTACCTTGAATCCAAGCTCCACTTTTCATTTTTTGGTTTTGAAAAATACCGGTTTAACCTCCATCGAGGAGCTTAAGGACAAAAAGTACCCTTTGCGTATCTCGGTGAATAAGCAGGGTTCAACTATGGAATTAGCCTCCAGGGCGGTGCTTGAAGCATACGGCATAACCTACCGGGACATTGAAAGCTGGGGTGGCAAGGTTTACTTTCTGTCTACCAAGGAAAGCATGGAATCCATTGACGATGGGCAGGCCCAGGCCCATTCAATTACCGGTGAGCATCCCATCTCCCATTTTATAGAAGCTTCGACCAGGCGTGACTTTACTCTTTTGCCGATTGACTCAGAGGCTGTGAACAAAGTTAACCGGGAGCTGGGGACGCGTGCCGCGGTTATCCCGGGGGGAACGTATTCTTTTAATGCCGGGGAAGTCCCGACGTTTGCCGCGTCGCTGTTGTTGATTACCGGGGCCGGCCAGCCGGATGACCTGATTTATAACGTGACCAAGGCATTGAATGAGAACCTGGATTATCTGCATACGGTTCATGCCACATTGAAGGATATGAACCCGGAAACCATGGCGGATACCGCGCCAATTCCCCTGCATCCCGGGGCGGAAAAGTATTACCGGGAAATCGGAGTATTAAAATAGCACTCTTTTAGAATTACTGTTTTCATCACTGGCTGCCTGCTTTGATTCCTTCGATGGCTGGAGCGGGCAACTCTCTGGGAGGGTAGCGTGATGGCCAATATCTTGCATAGCGGCAGTCGGCGCGAGTTAACCGGGCGTTGGAAAACCCTGGTCACCATTATTGGAGTGGCCTTAACCCTCTACGAAATTTGGGCGGCCCTGTTTGTAAAACTGGATCCCTGGCTGCACCGCAGTGTTTTTCTCACTTTCACCTTGGTCTTGACATTTATAGTTTATACCTTTAACCGGGAGTCGCGGGACAATAAGAGCCCGTCCCATGCAGACATGTTTCTGGCTGTTTTAAGCACTGCTGCCGGCGTTTACTTTGTCCTTAACGCCGGGCGGTTTGTCGGCCGCTGGCCCCAGGTGGATCCCTTGCATTTTGCCGACCTCTTTTTCGGGCTGGTGATATTTATCCTGGTGCTGGAAATTACCCGGCGCACGGTGGGCTTGCCGCTTTTGGTTATTGTTATGTTTTTTCTGGTTTACAGCTTTCTCGGCCAGTATCTGCCGGCCGGCTTTTCCCACCGGGGCATGACCCTGACGCGCTTTGTGGATCAGACCATCTACACTCTGGACGGAGTTTACGGTACGCCCATCGGGGTTACGGCAACCATGGTCTATATGTTTGTCCTATTTGGCTCCATTCTTGAAAAATCGGGCGGAGCAGATTTCTTCTATAAACTGGCTGCTGCTCTAACCGGACGCTCAATAGGGGGACCGGCTAAGATTGCCGTGGTCTCAAGCGGTTTATACGGCAGTATCTCCGGCAGCCCCACATCCAACGTGGTGACCACCGGAGCCTTTACTATTCCCTTGATGAAAAGGATCGGCTATGCCCCGGTTTTTGCCGGCGCCGTGGAAGCGGCAGCCTCCACCGGAGGGGGGATCCTGCCGCCTGTCATGGGCTCGGCGGCTTTTCTGATGGTTGAGTTTACCGGGCTCCCTTATATAACTATAATGGCTGCCGCGATCATTCCCGGGGTTCTCTATTATTTGGGCGTACTGCTGCAGGTTCATTTCCGGGCCCTGTCGTGCGGGATGCAGCCCATGGGAAGTGAGGACATCGAACCTTTGAGCGAAGTACTCAAGAAAAATTGGTATTTCCTTGTCCCCTTTATTGTTTTGCTTTGGCTGCTGATAAATGGTTATACGCCTACCTTTGCCGGAGCGATAGTTTGTTTTTTAACCATTGCCATAAGCTGGCTGCGGAAGGAAACCAGAATGGGGCCGCGTAAAATTATTGAATCCTTTGAGGACGCGGCGCTGAACATTCTTATTGTGGCCAACGCCTGCGCCGCTGCGGGACTGGTCATTGGCGGCATCATGCTTACAGGCCTGGGCGACAAGTTCACCAGCTTAATCTTCAGTGCCGCCGGAGGGTTAAAAGTGGTGGTGATGTTCTTTACCGCCGTCGTGTGTATCCTCCTGGGCATGGGTATGCCGGTGCCTTCGGCATACGTATTGACCGCGGCGCTGGCCGGGCCGGCACTGGTGCAACTGGGGCTGCCTTTATTGCAATCGCACCTGTTTATCGTGTACTACGCCACTCTGTCGGCCATTACTCCGCCGGTAGCTGTTGCGGCTTTTGCCGCGGCCGGCCTGGCCAAGGCCAATCCCAATCATATTGGTTTTCAGGCTATGCGCCTGGCTCTTGTGGGGTTTGTTTTACCCTTTATTTTTGCTTATGAACCGGCTTTGCTTTTGGAAGGAAATATTGGTCAAATCGCGCTGGCGGCGGTTACGGCTGTTGTTGGAGTTCTGGCCCTGGCCGCAGCTATTGAAGGGTGGTTTTTAAAGGGTATATCGAAGTGGCTGCGGGCAGTCTTATTTGCCGCAAGTCTGACCTTAATTTATCCGGGCCTGTTATCCGACCTGGTAGGTTTGTCCTTAGTAATACTGATTCTGGGACCACAGATATTAAGCAAGGGCCAGCGGGAATTGGCAATGTCAAAGGCCGGCAATGGTGATTCTCCATTGTCCGGTGGTGACAGGCAATAAACTGATTAACCTGTATTTAAAATAATTTTTTATGACGAGGAAGGTGAATTAGATGTCTGCACAAATTGCCTACCGGGGTTTAAGAGAATGGTTGACGCTTGTCGAGCAGGCAGGTCAATTGCAAAGGGTGGACGGTGCTTCCTGGGTGGAAGACATCGGCATGGCCACGGAGGTTCTGCATCACACCCCGGGCTCGCCGGCTGTGCTGTTTGACCGGATTCCCGGTTATCCGGCGGGCTACCGGGTGTTGGCCAACGGGCTGAATAGCAGGGAAAGGCTGGCCATTACCTTTGGATTGCCCTTGGAGCTGGCACCGATTGAATTAAGCTCCCGCATAGCAGCCAGGGCCCGGAATTTTGCCCCGCTTCCATTTGAATACGTGCAGGACGGGCCGGTGCTTGAAAACATCCATACCGGTGACGATATCAACATCTGGGAATTCCCGGTGCCCCGGTGGCATGACCAGGACCGGGGACGTTATATCGGCACCGGCGGATTCAACATCACGCGTGATCCGGACGAGGGCTGGATTAACCTGGGCACTTACCGGGTCATGGGTGATAGCGGCGGGCGCCATGCTTTTTTCTACGCCTCCCCCGGAAAACACGGGCGCATTCACCGGGATAAATATTTTGCCCGCCAGGAACCCTGTCCCGTGGCGGTGGTGGCAGGAGGCGATCCGCTGTTATTCCTGGCCGGCTGCACCGAGCACCCTTACGGTCTGTGCGAGTATGAATGGGCCGGTGGCGTGCGTGGTGAGCCTTACCGGGTGATCAAGGGGCAATATACCGGTTTGCCCATTCCGGCGGACGCGGAAATTGTCCTGGAAGGGTTTGCTCATTACGATGACCTGAAGGAAGAAGGCCCCTTTGGCGAATGGACGGGGTACTACGCCAGCAGTTCCCGGCCTGAACCGCGGATTGAAATTAAAGCTGTTTACCACCGGAACAATCCCATTTTAGTTGGCTCGCCGCCCAACCGGCCGCCTGACGAGCAGAGCTTTTACCGTTCTTACATGCGTTCGCCGCTGCTCAAGGAGGAATTGGAAAAAGCCGGGGTGCCGGACGTGCAGGCGGTATGGTGCCATGAAGCCGGGGGCGCCCGCCTGTTCGTGGTTGTGGCGATCAGGCAGAGGTACCCGGGACACGCCGCCCAAGCGGGGCACATTGCCGCGTCATGTCATGTGGGGGCTTATTGCGGACGCTATGTGGTGGTTGTGGATGAAGATATTGACGTAACCAATTTGGAGGAAGTGATTTGGGCCATGTGCACCCGGTCCGATCCGGCTGCGTCCATCGATATCATTAACCGTGCCTGGAGCACTCACCTTGATCCGCGGATCAGCCCGGAGGATAAGGAAAAGGGCCGGTTATGGAATTCCCGGGCTATTATTGACGCCACCCGGCCTTACGAATGGCGCGACCGGTACCCGGCGGTAAATATGCCCGCGCCGGAATTGCGCCGCCGGGCTGTTGAAAAATGGGGTTACCTGGCCAAGAGGTAAGCACAATAAAAGCATGGAGGTGTGAAAATGGCCTATAGGGATTTGCGCGAGTACTTACAAGCGTTGGAAAGCGACGGTAAACTGCACCGGATCAAAAAGGAGGTTGATAAGGACTGGGAAATAGCGGCGGTGGCCAGAACCGTGTTGCAGAATATTAAAGCGGAACAGCGCAAAGCGTTAATGTTTGAACAGGTCAAAGGGTTTTCCATACCGGTGGTGGGGGGGATACTGGGCGGTTCCAGGGAAATTTACGCCCTGGCTCTGCAGGCCGATTTGAGCGATATAGCGTCTAAATGGGTGGAAGCGCAAAAGGAGCCGCTGCCTCCAGTGATGGTGAATTATGGCCCCTGCAAGGAAAATATCCGACGCGGCGCGGAAGTGGACATGGAAAAATTTCCTGTACCAATTTGGACGGTAGGGGAAGATCCCGGCCCTTACCTGACGGCTCCCTTTATTGTTTCCAAAGACCCGCAGACCGGCATTCATAATGTCGGAACCTACCGGGTGCAGGTAAAAAGCAAAAACCGCCTGGGGTGCATGGTTAATTTCATCCAGCACCTGCGCAAGCATGTTGAGATGCATAACCGGGCAAACCGGCCCACGCCGGTAGCGATCGTGCTCGGTACAGAGCCGACCATCGGTTTGACCTCGGTGGCCAAGATTCCCTACGGCCTCAGCGAGTTTGCCGTGGCCGGCAGGCTCAGGGGTGAACCGGTGGAATTGGTCAAGTGCGAAACCATAGATCTGGAGGTTCCGGCCACCGCGGAAATTGTTATTGAAGGCGAGATCAGGGCCAACGAACTGGAACATGAAGGTCCCTTTGGTGAGTATACCGGCTATATGGGCCCGGACGGTGATGCTTATGTGGTGGATATTAAATGTATCACCCATCGTCATAACCCGATCCTGCAGGTTTTTTTCAGCCAGATGCCCCCCAGTGAAAGCAGCTGCATTCGCAGTATCGGCAGGGAGGCGGCCATACTTAAAAGTCTGGTGGAGGACCTGCGTCTCCCGGTGCGGGATGTCCGGCTGAAGGAGAGCGGGGGAGCGGCTTCCTACATGGCTATTTCAATCAGCAAGGAGCATCCCGGTCAGGTCCAGCAGGTGGCCTGGGGAGCCTGGGCGGTGGACCCCGCTTTGGGGAAAATTGTGGTGGTAGTGGATGACGATATAGATATCCGGGACGATTTTGCCCTGGACTGGGCTATTTCTTTCCGGGTGCAACCGGCTGAGGATTGTTATATTATACCCAACACTTCTTCCATCCGGCTGGACCCCTCGACAGCCCCGGCCGACGTGCCCCAGCTGACCAGGCACCGTGAACTGTCATCCAAGCTGCTGATTGACGCTACCAGGAACCACGCTTTTCCGCCCTTGGCATTGCCGCCGCGGGAACATCTCGAAAAAGTACTGGCCAGCTGGGAAGAATATGGTTTATTTAAATAGGTGCGCAGGTAAATTATTCAAAACATTAAGAAATATTTGATTAATTTGCTGGCGAGCGAAATAAAAGGAGGTTCATTAATGTCAGAGCAAAACAAAATCGCTTATCGGGATCTGCGTGAATGGCTGAAGCTGGTGCAGGATGCCGGGCAGCTAAAAGTTGTCACCGGCGCCACCTGGCAGGAAGATATCGGTATGGCCACTGAATTGCTGCACCGCACTGCCGGCAGCCCGGCCGTGGTTTTTGATCATGTTCCCGGTTATTCCGCCGGTTATAGAGTCCTGGTTAATGCGTTAAGAACCGAGGAAAGGTTGGCGATAACGGCCGGCTTGCCCTTAGGGCTTAACAAATTTGCATTAAGCTTAGCCCTGGCCGAAAAAATGAAAAATTCCGGGCCGGTTGCCCCGGTATACCTGGACGACGGCCCGGTGCTGGAAAATGTGCATACCGGCGACGAAGTGAACGTGCTGAAATTTCCGGTTCCCCTCTGGCATGAACATGACGGTGGACGTTATATCGGAACCGGCAGTTACGATATCACCCGCGATCCGGATGAAAACTGGGTCAATCTGGGTACCTACCGGGTTATGGTGCAGGACGAGAAACATGTAGGCTTTTATATTTCCCCCGGCAAACATGGACGCATCCACCGGGATAAATATTTCGCCCGCCAAGAGCCCTGCCCGGTAGCGGTGGTTGTGGGCGGGGATCCGCTGCTGTTCCTGGCCGGCTGTAACGAACTGCCCTACGGGTTAAGCGAATATGAATGGGTGGGAGGAATGCGAGGCGAACCTTACCGGGTGATCAAGGGGCGGTTTACCGGACTCCCTATTCCGGCCGATGCGGAGATAGTTCTGGAAGGTTTTGCCCACTACGACGACTTGCAGGAAGAGGGACCCTTTGGGGAGTGGACCGGGTATTACGCCAGCGGGTTCCGCAAAGAACCCCGGATCGAGGTAAAGGCTATTTACCATCGTAACGACCCAATTATTTTAGGTTGTCCTCCCAACCGTCCCCCTGATGAACTGGCTTTTTACCGGGCTTTTATACGTTCACCGCTCCTTAAGGAAGAAATGGAAAAAGCGGGTGTGCCGGATATTCAGGTGGTCTGGTGTCATGAAGTGGGCAGCTCCCGCCTGCTGGTGGCTGTGGCTATCAAGCAGCGGTATCCCGGGCATGCCATCCAGGCGGGCCATGTGGCTTCCCAGTGCCATGTGGGGGCTTACTGCGGCCGCTATGTGATTGTGGTGGATGAAGATGTGGACGTTACCGATCTGGAAGAGTTAATGTGGGCAGTATGCACACGCTCCGACCCGGCTACCTCCATTGATATTATCAACCGGGCCTGGAGTACCCACCTGGACCCGCGGATCAGTCCGGAAGACAAGGAAAAGGGCCGGTTATGGAACTCCAGGGCGATTATTGACGCCACCAGGCCCTACGATTGGAAGCATGAGTTTCCCCTGGTCAATATGCCCGGCCCCGAGCGCAAGAAAAAAGCCTTGGAGAAGTGGGGTTATTTATTGAAGTAAAAAAATTAAAAGATCCGGGGTGGATGAATGATGATGATTACCAAATCAGGCAGGTTAATACTTTTAGCATGCATAATGCTGTCCCTGGCGCTGTTGTCCGGATGCAGCGGCGCGGGGGACAACCAGGGTGCTGAAGACACGGGTAAAAAAACGGCCGGTGCAGGAAGCGTGGACTTCCCGGCCAGGGATATTACTTTCATCGTGCCCGTTTCCCCCGGCGGCGGCTTTGATACTTATGCCCGTTTGCTGGCGGGATATTGGCCCAAATACCTGCCCAAACAGGTGCACGTGATTGTTAAAAACGTGCCCGGCGGTGAATGGAACGTCGGTATCGGCGAAACTAACCGGGCCAAGCCCGACGGTTACACAGTCTGTATTTTTAATATCCCCGCCAATGTCTTAAACCAGTTGTTGGGCGCCGATTACGACCTGGCCAAGATGACCTGGATCGGGAGGATTACCGATACTGTTTATGTGGGCGCTCTGTCCCCCAAATCCAAATTTAAAACTTTTGAGGACATGAAAAAAGGCGGCGAAGTGATAGTGGGGACAGTGGGACTCTCTTCAGGGGCGGGTCTCGGCGCGTTAATCGCGTTTCAGGAAATGGGCATCAAAGCCAAATTTATTCCCCATGAAGGAAGCTCGGAGGCCATCATGGCGGCTGTTCGCGGCGATGTGGATTACGTGCAATATCCATATCCGTCATTGAGGGAGTTCATCACGGATTCAAAACAGCTGAACCCCGTTGTTGTTTACTATTCCGAACGTTATGGAGAATTGACTGATGTGCCAACAATCAAAGAGCTGGGGTACGGGCAATTATTGGATACGGTAAATCTGGAATACCTTGTCGCCGGTCCTCCGGGCATACCTGACGACGTGGCCGAAATTCTGCGCGATTCCTTCCAGAAGGCCGTAAATGACCCGGAGTTTATTGACAAGATGGAAAAGGCCGGTCAGCCGCCTCACCCGGCCACGGCGGAAGAAGCGGCCCAAACAATTCAAAGCTCCCTAAAAGCGTATGAAAAATATAAGGAACTGGTATTGGAACAACGCAAGTAATGATTATGTAAACATTATGGAGCCGGAAGTTTTGGCTTTCGGCTCCGCGGCTACTTATAAACAGCATACGAACGGGAGGTTTTAGCATGTTGGATGTAATTCAGGGCCTGGAGTCTTTTCTGGCCTGGCCGACTCCTCTTTTTATGGCGCTGGGCGTGCTTCTGGGCATGCTCTTCGGGTTCTTGCCCGGCCTGGGCGGCGTGCAGGCCCTCGCCCTGGCGACGCCGCTGACCTTTGGCATGCTGCCCAATCAGGCCATGGCCATGTTAATTGGCATCATGGGCGCGGTGCCCTTTGGCGGTTCCATCAGTGCCATCCTGATTAATACCCCAGGCACGCCGCAAAACGCGGCCACCACCTTTGACGGTTACCCCCTGGCCAGGCAGGGTAAAGCCGGCCTGGCGCTGGGCGCCAGCGCTTCCGCCTCGGTGCTGGGCGCCATAGTGGGAGCGCTGGTGCTGGTTGCCCTGATGCCCTTGGGACGCCAGATTGTGCTGGCATTTTCCTACCCGGAATATTTTATGCTGGCCGTTATGGGACTTTCCGTTATTGCCGTGGTCTCCCAGGGTTCCATGTGGAAGGGGTTGGCCGCGGGCCTTTTCGGCCTGTTAATTTGCATGATCGGTTATGACCCGGTCACCGGCGCGGTAAGATACACTTTTGGTCTGGATTATTTGTATGACGGCATCAAATTGGTGCCTGCTTTGATTGGTTTGTTTGCCATTTCCGAAGCGCTGGAATTAATGCTTAAGAACAAGAGCTTCGGCGGCGACGAAAAGATCAGCAGCACCGGCGGCCTTGGGGAGGGCATTATGTCTGTTTTCCATAATTTCTGGTTGTTTTTGCGCTGTTCGGTTCTGGGTTTTATCGTTGGGGTCATCCCAGGCGTGGGCGGTTCCGTTTCCAATTTTGTGGCTTACGGGCACGCTGTGCAAACCACGACTAAAAATCCCCATTTCGGCCAGGGTGATATCCGCGGCGTCATTGCCCCGCAATCTTCGGATACGGCCAAAGACGGAGGCGCTATGGTGCCGACTATAGTTTTCGGCATCCCGGGCAGCGTTGAAACCGCGGTCCTTTTGGGCGCTTTGATCCTGCACGGGCTGCAGCCCGGCCCCAAGCTGATGCTGGAGGAGCCCGCCATTGTCTATGTCATGGTTTACGCCCTGGTAGCCAGCAATATCCTGGCCGGCTTACTCGGATTATTCGGCGCAAAATACCTGGCCCGGCTCACCGATATGCCGTCTGCACTCCTGGCGCCGGTCATTTTTTCTTTGGCCATTATGGGCGCTTACGCCACGGAAGGTATCCTGGGAGACGTATTTGTGGCGCTGGTTTTTGGAGTACTTGGGTATTGTATGCGGGAATTCGGGTTTAACCGCGTGCCCATGGTAATAGCGCTGGTGCTTGGAGCGATGCTGCAGCAAACTTACCACCAGACGATCATGAGCATGGGCGCCCAGGGTTTCTTTGTCAGACCGATCTCCCTTGGCCTTTTTGCGATTACGGTGCTAATGCTGATTATACCGGTTATTAAGAACCGGCGAGCCAGGGAAGGGGGTATCCCGGCATGAAGCTTAAAGGGAGCGGTTGGTTTGAGCTGGTTATTATTGCATTCAGCGCTGTGCTGCTGGTTATGTCCACCTCTTATAACGAAAAAGCCCGGTTATTCCCGATGATTTTATCAATGGTCATGATCGCGGTGATGGGCCTTATATTCCTGCAGGAGAGCGTGCCGGCCGCGGGCAGGTATTTGGGATTTGTTAAAGAAAGCGGTCTCTTTGCTTCCCGGAAGCCGGCGAACGGCAAGGTGGACGGTGAGGGTGAAGATGAAGGTGAACAAACGCAAAACGCTGCCGTACGCCATAGCGAAGTCTTCAGGCTGCTGCGTTTTATACTTTGGTTGCTGGGCTGCATTATCCTGCTCAAGTTCGTTACTTATTTAATGATCATGCCTGTTTTTCTTTTGCTGTTTACCAAAGTGGAGGCGCGGCAAAGCTGGCGCAATGCCGCTGGCGTGGCGGCAGGCATGGGAGTGTTCAACTACCTGTTGTTCAGCGTATTGTTAGGTTCCAGGCTTTAATAGTGATAATAAAGGCTTGCAGTGATGAGATTATTGCCGCTTGTTTATTATAAATGACAGGGGGCGTTTGAGTGAACGGGAGTTTAGTAGCAAAAAAAAATTTGCATTGGTCGTATCCATTAAAGTTAGAAATGGATTTAAGATGGAATTTATTAGTAGGTGAAAAGGAAGATCTAGTTATAATCGTGGATAAATATTTTAATCAACTTATTGATCTAAAAAATCATATAGATGTGATTAAATCAAATATTTTACAGGTCAGCATAATTATTACCAGAAAGTTTATGCAGCTTAGCGGACAGGAAAATCTGTTTCTGGTTGACTATCTTGCTCTGGCGGATGCATTGGACAATGTAAATAATATACAGGATCTAAAATCATTTTTTAGTCAGTATATTTTGTCTATTTGGGTTTACCACAAGCATTTGCTTGAGAAAAAGAAAGCTATTATTACAGCAAAGAATTACATTAAAAGCAATTACCACCGGGAAATATTTTTGCCCGATATAGCCAGGGTGGTACAGATGAGTCCAACTTATTTCAGCAGATTATTTTCAAAAAAAGTGAATTTTAGCTTTCAAAATTATTTAACCAATGTAAGGATAGATATTGCTAAAAAAATATTAAGCAATACAAATTTGGCGGTGGAAAATGTCGGAGTGCTGGTTGGTTATGTGGATGTTAATTACTTTATCAGGGTTTTTAAAAAAAGTACCGGCGTCACCCCCGGCAATTTTATAAATGGCCCGGACGATAAGGATTTTTTGCTAAAGGATACCAATCAAAAATTTAAAGAACCATATTCCCCGGAAACGGAATCAATGTTCTTATGGAGTCTTTTTTGCAGAGATCAATCAGCTGCTGAAAAAATCGGCAAGGATTTAATCGTTAATATTTACAGGCAAGGTATCGATATATATAACTTGAAATCAATAATATTGCATTTAACAATCGTATTATTGCGTAAATGTATGCAGGCCGGATTTTTTGTTGAAAACATGCTATTTCAAAGTATTAATTTTTACCGGGAGATAAAAAATAAAAATTCTTATTTTGAAATGAATTCTTTTCTAAGCCATGTGATATCCGAGATATTAAAAAGCAGTAGCGGTGACAGCAGCAATAAAGAACAAGTAATATTAAAAATTAAATCTTATGTTAAAGAAAACTACAGTAATAGTATTGCCCTCAATGATATATCCGCCCTTGTTCATTTGAGTCCCAATTATATCAGTCGCATCTTTTCGCAAAATACCGGGATGACTTTACGTCAATACTTGATGAACGTACGTTTGCAGGCGGCAAAAAATTTATTGACCAACACTGCGTTACCGGTGGAGGAAATAAGCTGCCTGGTTGGTTACCTGGATGTTTCCTACTTCCGTAAAATTTTCAAACAAAAAGTTGGCCGCACCCCGGGCTCTTTAAGAGGGTGTCCGACAGAAATAAATTTTCGATAATAATGATAATCACTTTTTGAACAGGCTTTTAAAGGAGGTTTTAGGGTTGAAGAGCGATCGGGAAAATAAATTTGACAGTATAAATTGCCCCTGCCCGAAAAAGTCGGCCTGCCCAAGATCACAAAATTGCGATGAATGTAAGCGGTATCACTATGATAAGAATACCATGCCTTATTGTGAAAGAGACATCAATGATATAAAAGCAAAATAATCCAATCAAAAAGAGTAAGATCCTCCATGGTTAAGGATTAACCAAAGGATATAATTAATTTAATGCAAGGGTGAATTTCAAAAAAAAAAGGAGGTATTTCCCGTTGGCTGATGATAAGCACGAGCACGGATATCTGCATAATGAATTGTTTCAGGAGCGCTGGTTAAAAAAGCGGACTTTTGTGCGGGAAGTGGCGGGCGTTTATAGCGAAATTTACAAAGATCTTTTGGCACAGCCCAGGGTTTATAAGAACGAGGATATTAAGTGGAAAGGCGGCCCCCGGCTTTTTGGCAAAAAAAGTATCAACCCGCAGAGTTCCCAAATAACGCAGATGATTGAGGCGCATATTGATGTCTATGCCCCGGGGACCTTCGGGCAAAAGCACGGCCATATGAACAGTGCGGTATTCTATATCCTGGATGGAAAAGGATATGACGTGCATGACGGTATCCGTTATGATTGGGAAGCCGGGGACGTTTGTGTAGTGGAAAATTGCTGCGTGCACAGGCATTACAACGCCGACCCGGCCAGACCGGGCCGGGTGCTGGTGATGAAAGCTAAGCCGCTGTTTCTTTTTGCCCATATGATTTATCAAAAAATCGTGGAATACCCTTCCACGGAACCGGTACCCGGTTTTGAAGATTTTAAACCTGAAGATTAGTCATTAAAAAATAAGTAGGAGGTTATTATAAATGCCGTTTGAAGAGGCAAAGAAATCATTAGTGGGTGTATTCGGCGATAACTTCTATAAAGAGTCAATAAAAAAGTCGGCTGATTTTAGAAAACTTTATAATTCGCAGAAGGTTATTGTTAAAGCCGAAGAAATGCCCTGGGAAAACAGTGCGCAGGGAATGCTTAAACACCTGGTTAACGAATCTATGAACACCCGTGAGTATTGCCTTGACATATATCAGCAATATCTGCCCGACGGGGGGCGTTCCGGAAAACACCGGCACTTGACCGAAGAAATCCTTTATATTCTTGAGGGGCAGGGCTACGATTTGCACTGGGACGTGTTGTTTGACTGTAAGGACGCCTATGAGTGGGATTGGGAGAAAGAGCCGAAAAAATTTGCCTGGCAGGAAGGAGATTTTGTTTATATTCCGCCCTATGCCATACATCAGCACTTTAATGCCGATGCTGGTAAACCGGCCAGATTTATATCGGTAACCAGCCGGATTATCAAAGCTATGGGGTTTGACTGGCTGGATCAGTTGGAAGATGCTCCTAATTACATGGAAAAAAAATAAAAAATGACCGAATTAGTCAGAAAAGTCAGAATGCAGTATTGGTTCTGGAATAGTTCATGTATGGGGGGACGATAGCATGGGATATAAGGATTTACGGGAATGGCTGAGTAAAGTTGATGCGATGGGCCAGGTTAAGAAGATCGAAAGAGCCGGTTGGGATTTGGAAATGGGAGCGATAACCGAATTGATTTACCGGGAGGGAGCCGGTATCCCGCCGGCAGTATTGTTTGATCAAGTGCCGGGTTATCCCGGGGGATTCAGAGCGCTGTTCGGCGCAACCTGTTCCGTTGACCGCATGGCTTTAACGTTGGGTTTGCCCAAGGTGCAAAGCGGCACTGAGCTGGTACGGGCGTACCGGGATAAACTAAAGGATTTTCAGCCCATACCCCCCAAAGTGGTGGAAACCGGACCGGTATTTGAAAACATAGACCGCGGGGATGCGGTAAACGTACTGAAATTTCCCGTGCCGATGATGCATGAACAGGATGGCGGGAGGTATATAGGCACCGCCTGCCTGGTTATTACCCGTGATCCGGACGAGGGGTGGGTAAACTTTGGCGCCTACCGGGTTATGGTACACGATGAGAAAACGGTGGCCTTTTATATTTCTCCCGGCAAACATGGCAATTTGCACCGGCAAAAATATTTTGACCGGGGGGAGCCCTGTCCGGTGGTGGTTTGTGTGGGGCAGGATCCGCTTTTATTCCTGGCTTCCGGAAACGAAGTGAATTACGGCCTGTCCGAATATGATTATGCCGGCGGCTTTAAAGGCGAACCCATTGAGGTGGTTATGGGAGAGCATACCGGGCTGCCCATACCGGCCCATGCTGAAATAGCCATTGAAGGGGAAGCGGTATTGGGTGATGTGCGTGACGAGGGGCCCTTTGGCGAATGGACGGGGTATTACGCCAGCGCCGAGCGGCCCGAACCGGTGATCAGAGTTAAGAATGTATATTATCGCCATCACCCGATCCTTTGCTGCGCACGTCCGGGGCGCCCGCCCTCAGATTATTTATTTAGCAAATGTGTGGTCAAGTCCGCCATGATCTGGGATGAACTGGAGAAGGCGGGTATTCCCAATGTGCGCGGCGTCTGGTGCCATGAGGCCGGAGGGGGGCGGATGTTTAATATTGTGTCCATAAAACAGTCTTACCCGGGGCATTCCAGGCAGGCAGGCATGGTGACCTCCCAGTGCCACGCCGGAGCGTACCTGGGCAGGTTCGTGGTGGTGGTGGATGAAGATATTGACCCGTCCAATACATTCGACGTCCTTTGGGCCATCGCCTCCCGGGTGGAACCTGAACAGTCCATCGAAATAATTCGCCGCTGCTGGAGCGGACCGCTTGATCCGCGGATTCCGGCGGGGAGCAAGGGGTTTAATTCACGGGCCATTCTGGACGCTTGCCGGCCCTACGAATGGAAGGAGCAATTCCCGGCTGTGGTGGAGTCCAGCCCTTCCCTGCGTGAAAAAACAATCCAAAAGTGGTTCGATGTCATATTTAAGTAAGGCGGAAACGGGTTTGACGGTCAATCGCGCGTTATGGGCCATAAGCCTGGGGCATGCCGTTACCCATTGGTATCCGGTGATCTTTTATTTGGTTTTGCCCTTGATTGGCAAGGAACTGGGGCTTTCATATACGCAGGTCGGCTTAATTATTACCGCCCGCTATGTTGTCAGCACCATTGCAAATATTCAGGCCGGGATGCTGGTTGATATGGCGGGCCGGCGGATAAAGCTGTTAATCGCCGCTTTGTTCTGGGTCGGCCTGCCTTATCTGTTCATAGCCCTTTGTAATAATTACTGGACTATTCTGCTGGCCGCGGGGGCCATCGGAATCGGTAACAACCTTTGGCATCCGGCCGCCATTGCCATGCTGGGTGATCTGTACCCGGAGCGAAGAGGCTGGGCCATTGGCATTCATTCCACGGCCGCCAACTGTGGTGATGCCCTGGGTCCGGTTGCAGCGGGCGCTTTACTGGTAACGATTACCTGGCGGGAAATGCTGACCGTCAACATTATTCCCGGCATTGTGGCAGCCTTTTTCATATATTTCATTTTTAAGGACCGCGAAACAAATAATAACACCGGCAACAGCGGCGGCAGCGCCGCAGAAAAAAACCGCGGTTTAAATAAAGAAAGCCTTTCTTTCAGTGAATACAGCCAGGGGTTTAAGCTGCTTTGTAAAAATATTGGTTTTTTAATCTTAATCATAGTCTCCACTGTGCGGTCCATGGTACAAAATTCATTGCTGATATTTCTTCCTGTTTATTTAATTGGCACACTGGGCTTTTCTACCGTCACCACCGGGTTTTATCTTGGGGCAATGCAACTGGCCGGAGGGCTTGCGTCACCTCTGTCAGGTTATTTTTCCGACCGCAAGGGCCGTAAAACGATTGTCTTAAGCGGCCTGCTGGTATCCGGTGCTTCAATTTTGATTATGGTTCTGGTCAAAGACAAGTTAATGTTTGCAGTATCAATTGCTTTACTGGGATTTTTCCTGTATTCGCTGAGACCGGTAATCCTGGCCTGGATTACGGAAATAACTCCCCGGGAAATGGGGGGTACCGCTATCGGAATGGCTTTCGGGATTCAGTCGTTTGGCAACATATTTACTCCTCTGTGCTGCGGTATTATTGCCGACCTGTGGGGGGTAACAACAATTTTTTATTTTATATCGGCGTTAATTGTTATCGCCAATGTACCACTGATTTTTATACGGGATCAATATAAAGAAAATACGAAAGATATATCAACGTAAATATTTGGAGCAGAGTAAAAAAGTGCAGGCGTTATGTGTTTGAATTTTCTGAAATGTTTAAAAATTGTCTCTTATAAAAAACGTGATGCCTTTTTCTGCTAATTGGATTCATCATTATAAAAAGGCTCAACAGAAGGTGGTTTGATGGTAGAAGCGATTATTCAGGGTTTTGCAAGTGTTTTGTCTTTTTCAGTGCTTCCTTTGATGTTAATAGGGGTTATTCTGGGCTTGCTCATTGGAGCTATACCGGGGTTGGGCGGGGCGTTCGCCCTGGCGGTATTAGTACCCTTCGTTTACAATATGGAACCGGCCCAGGCGTTTGCCTTTTTGCTTGGAGCGCACGCGGTTATTTATACCGGAGGTTCAATTACCGCGATTTTGTTAAACACTCCGGGCTCCGGCCCCAATGCGGCCACTCTTTTTGACGGTTTTCCCATGGCCCAGCAGGGCCAGGCGGGCCGGGCGCTGGGAAACGCCCTGGCGGCTTCGGCCGTAGGCGGTGTTTTCGGCGCCATTGCCCTGGCCCTTTTGATCCCTGTGATCAGGCCGGTGGTGCTGGCGTTCGGCCCTCCGGAATTCTTTATGATGGCTATTCTGGGTATTTCGTTTATTGCCCTGATGGGAGAGGGTTCCCTGGCTAAAGGCCTAATCGCCGGGGGATTGGGGATAATTATTTCCCTGGTGGGTTATGACCCGATGACCGGAATTATTCGTTATAACTTTGGTTCCTTGTATTTGTATGACGGAATAAAACTTGTACCGCTTACTTTGGGACTCTTTGCCGTGGCGGAAATGATTCATCTGGCTATGAAAGGAGGTACCATTGCCCAGAGTACAATAAACAGCTCGACCAGTGGCGTGCTGGAAGGGATCAAAGATGTTTTCAGACACTGGTGGCTGGTAATGCGCTGCGGTAGCCTGGGAACTTTGATTGGCGCTATTCCGGGACTGGGGGGTGATGTTGCCTGTTTCCTGGCCTACGGGCATGCCAGACAAACTTCAAGACAGCCTGAAAAGTTTGGTAAAGGGCATTTTGAAGGAGTGATTGCTCCCGAAAGTGCCAACAACGCCAAAGAAGGGGGAGGTTTATTACCAACCCTGGGATTCGGAATCCCGGGTAGTTCTTCCATGGCCATTCTCCTTGGCGCCTTCCTGATTATCGGGGTTAAACCGGGTCCGGAAATGCTGGGCACAAACCTGAATCTGGTGTTTGTGATGGTGGCTACCCTGGTGTTTGCCAATATTATTGGTGCGATAATCGGCCTGCTTTCGGCGGGCACATTGGCGCGAATTACCAATGTCAGGGCTTCATTATTGGTACCCTCGGTTTTAGTACTCACTTGTATCGGCGCTTTTGCGGTGGAAAGTTCCATGGGCGACGTGGTGGCTACTTTTATCTTGGGCATTGTTGGCTACGTTATGAAGATCAAGCATTATCCGCGGGCGGTGTTATTGATTGGCTTCGTTTTGGGCAAAATTGCCGAACTAAACCTTCACCTTTCCATCCAGATATTCGGCCCCGACTTTTTCCTGCGGCCCATTGCCCTGGTGCTTTTAATTATCACAATCATTACATTGTTTTCCAATCAAATTGCCGGCTTTGTCAGAGCAAGGAGGGAAGTTAAGCTATGAGGATGGACGAGGGCAAAATTTTCGCCTTAATAATCGCTATGTTATTGGTGATTGTAATAATCCTTTCCCTGGGTTATGTTCCCAAGGCCAGGGTCGTCCCACTGGCGGTAGCTTTACCGACCCTGGCTCTGGCGCTTTATCAGATTTTACTTGAGTTTGACGTGCTGGGACAGAAAAAGAAAGACTTCAATGATTCCGCAAAGGCGGCGGAAAAAATGGAGACTAATCTGAAGAGCTACAGGATGATATTTACCTGGATTTTATTGTTTATCGTAATGCTTTTTTTAATTGGCTTTTTCCCTGCTATAGCCGTGTTCATGTTCCTATACCTGAAATTGCAAGGTAAAGAAAGTTGGTTGGTATCCATTTGTATGCCCGGGGCTGCGTTAGTTGTTGTTTATCTGGCGTTTGTGTTTGGCCTGCATATTGATTTTTACGGCGGGTTGCTTGGGGAACTGGTTTTAAACTCATAACGGCAGGAGTTAGAGGTAGGTGTGGGGTGAGAGATTCGGTATTAGCGCAAAAAAATATAATAAGCGGGGTGTATTTGAAATGACTCGCAAGTTAATTTTGATGGGATTAGTTTTATTTTTGGCGGTATCTCTGGCCGCCTGCGGCGGCGGGGATCAGTCAAGCGGCACAAACGCGCCGGAAACGCCTGAGGATGACGCAGCAAGTTTTTATAAAGGCAAGAATATCACCTGGATCATTCCTTATAATCCCGGCGGGGGGTATGACGCTTATACCCGTGTCATAGCGCCGTATTTTGAAAAATATACCGGCGCCACAGTGGTTTGTAAAAACGAGCCGGGGGCTGGAAGCCTTATCGGCACCAATAAATTATACCAGTCAAAGCCGGATGGCCTTACTGTGGGCATCCTTAACGGTCCCGGCGTTACCCAGGCCCAATTGAGCAACGACCCCGGAGTGCAATTTGATTTGCAAAAATTCAATTGGTTGGGACGTATTTGTTTTGAGCCCCGGCTGGTGGTTGTGGGTTCTCATACGCCGTACCAATCTTTAGAGGAAATGCTTAATGGTAATAAAAAGGTTCGTTTTGGGGCTCCGGGGACGGGCAGTCAAACCTTTATGGAATCGATAATGGCGGCGGAGGCGTTGGGGCTTGATATGGAAATGATTACGGGATACGAGACCCAGGCGGACGCGCAAATGGCCATTATTCGCAAAGAACTTGACGCAACCAGCGGAAGTTATTCCAGTTTATACGATCAAATTAAAAATGGGGATTTGAGGCCCCTGGCAGTAATTGCCAATGAAAGGGCGGCGGAAGTGCCCGATCTGCCGATAGTCAAAGAAGTCCCCGGGGTCAGCGATGAAGGTAAGCAGCTTTTAGACATCGCCATCGCAATAAACGAAGTAGGCCGGGCGGTGGCCGCCCCCGAGGGGGTACCGGAAGAAAGGCTGCAATTTTTGCGGGATGCGTTCAGCAAAGCCCTGGCGGAACCGGAATTGCTTGATATCGCCAAACAACAGGAACTGATCATCAGCCCGTTAACCGGGACTGAATTAAAAGAAATAATAGATTCCGGACTGAATATGTCCGAAGAGGCCAGGCAGAAAATGACCACCGCCCTTGGTAAGTATAAGTAAAAGGAATTTGCCCTTTAAAGAGGTGAGGCTGGGATTATGCTGGTTTTAAGCAATGAAGATGTAGAAAAATTGTTAACCATGGATGAATGTATAGCTGTTTTGGAAGAACTTTATTTGGATTTGGCCGAGGGCAGGGCGCTATGTTCTCCCCGCGTGGATAACCTGGCCCCCTGCGGCGTAGACGGGGCTTACTATGGCTTCAAACACATGGGCGGCGCCTGGCCGCGCCGTAAAATACAAGCGCTGAGGATTAATTCCGACATTATTACCCATCCCGCGCATGAAAAAAAACTACGCCGGGTTAAACTTCCCCTGGCCGGAGGACGTTGGGTAGGCCTGGTGGAGCTTTTCAGCACTGAGACGGGAGAGCTGCTGGCTATTTTCCCGGATGGAGCGGCGCAAAGACTACGGGTGGGCGCCACCAATGGCCTGGCGGTGAAATATATGGCCCGTAGCGATGCCGCCAGGGTTGGTTTAATTGGGAGCGGTTGGCAGGCCGGCGCTCAACTAATGGCTGTACTGGCGGTGCGACCGGTACGGGAGGTGAAGGTTTTCAGCCCCCGCCGGGAAAGCCGGGATGCTTTTGCAAGAGAGGCCCGCGAGAAACACGGGATTGACATCCGGGCTGTGGATACTGCTGAAGAGTGTGTCCGGGATGTGGATATGATTATGTCCGCCACTTCTTCGATGGTCCCGGTGCTCCAACCGGAATGGCTGAGTCCGGGTATTCATGTCAGTTGTATTAAGACCCAGGAAGTGGATGGAAAATTTTTGGGCAGTTGCCACCGTGTAATTATGCACACAAAACTTCAGGGCAAACAAAGGGATAATATCCTCCCGGGCACTCCCAATATAATACCCCAGCATTTAAAGGGTTGGTGGAATGAGGACGGATTCCGCTGGGCAGAATTTACCGACTTGTCCGATCTGATTGCCGGCAAGGCGCCGGGGCGCAGTGACAACCGGGAAATAACTTGTTTTGTCAATAATGTGGGGTTGGGATTGCAATTTGCCGCAGTGGGGGCGTTAATCCTGGAAAATGCCGGTAAGTTGAAGGTGGGGCATCAGTTGCCCGCGGAATGGTTTACTGAATCCGTTCATCCATAAGATTAGGAGGAATGTTCCATGGACGAAACACAACTGCGGTTCAAGGTCGCCCAATGCTGCCGGATGCTTGAATATGTCGGGTTGATTGATTTTAGCGGACACGTCAGCGCCCGCATTCCGGGTACGGACCAGCTTTTTATCAACAGCTGGGGGGCGTCGCGCTGCACTATTACCCCGGACGATATAGTAAGGGTGGATCTGGATGGAAATGTTTTAGAGGGCCGGGGAGCTGTTCCTTCCGAGACTCCCATCCATCTGTCCATTTACCGCAAACGGCCTGATGTTTTTTCCGTGGCCCACCTGCACCCTCCGGTTACCACGGCCCTTTTTATAGCCCGGAAAGAATTTATACCAGTAATCTACCACGGTTCAATTTTCGCCCGGGGCGTGCCGGTTTATGATGACAGCCGTCACGTAAACAGCAATGAGCGAGCTGAGCGGCTTGCTGAACTGCTGGGTGACGCGCGGGTGGTAATCATTCGCGGGCACGGATGCGCCATAGCCACCGAGAGTGTGGAAAGCTGTTTCTTTGCTTCCATTTACCTGGAAGACAACGCTGAAAAACTTTCCCTGGCCTACCAATTGGGTACGCCCAAGGGATTGACAGCCGAGGAAATAGAAGCAGGTTACTCGGGAATTTGGAAAGACAGGCAGTTTCAAAAGGTATGGGACTATTTTCAGATTAAAGCCGGGGTGAATTTTAATAAATAGAATATGGATCCAAGGCCCCTTTCGTATTGTTGGAGGTGGTTGTTATGATTGAGGCTATGATTAGCGGGTTTGTGCAGCTTTGGGCGTGGAAACCGATTCTGCTGATGGTGCTGGCGATACCGATTGGCTGTTTTTTTGGCGCCGTCCCAGGATTGGGAGGTAATCTCGGGCTGGCACTGTGCATACCGTTTGCTTTTGGGATGGACCCCATATGCGGTTTCGCCTTTTTGCTTGGCATGCATGCCGTCGTGCATACCGGCGGGGCAATTCCCGGTATTATGTTCGGCACCCCCGGTACCGGACCAAACGCTGCCACTGTGATAGACGGTTTCCCCATGGCGCAGAAAGGAGAAGCGGGCCGGGCCATAGGGGCGGCATTGATGGCTTCCGGTATGGGGGGAATTCTGGGCGCCTTTCTGTTGGCCCTGATGATACCGGTGGTCAGACCGGTGGTTTTGGCATTCAGTCCAGCTGAGTTCTTTATGATGTGTATTTTTGGTATTACCTTAATCTCCCTGATTAGCGGCAATTCGTTGGTTAAAGGTTTAATTGTAGGTCTTTTCGGCCTGGCCCTGGCTCTGGTTGGCATGGACCCCAAAACCGGTATTCTGCGTTTTGGGTTTGGGCAGACGTTTTTATGGGATGGCGTGGACCTGGTTGCTGTGGTGGTGGGGATATTTGCGCTGAGTGAAATGATCGATCTGGCTGTCAAGGGTGGCGCTATTGCCAAAACCGGCACTGACGCGGATACGTCAGGATACGGTTTTGAAAATGTTATGCAAGGTATCAAGGATACATTCCGGCATTGGTGGTTACTAATTCGTTGCAGTTTTATCGGCATTTTTATCGGTATGGTACCCGGTTTGGGGGGAGACGCAGCGTCTTGGATAGCGTACGGCCACGCGGCCCAGACCTCGAAAAACCCGGGTCAGTTTGGTAAAGGAGCCGTGGAGGGGGTTATTGCGCCGGAAAGTGCCAATAACTCCAAGGAAGGGGGTTCTCTTCTGCCTACTGTAGCCTTTGGTGTGCCGGGAAGCTCCGGTATGGCTATTCTGCTGGGTGCTTTTATGATTCTGGGATTGGCGCCGGGACCCAAGATGCTTGTTGATGAACTGGATATAGTTTGGGCCATGGTATGGATACTTGTGATCACAAATATTTTTGCGGTAGCCATGATGATTGCGGTCACGGGACCCATGTCGAAATTGTCTTTTGTACGGGGCAGCGTGATTATACCTTTTGTCCTTATACTTGTTTTTCTGGGTTCATACCTGAGTATCGGCCATTGGGGAAACTTGCTGGTAACAATAATTTTAGGTTTTCTTGGTTATGGGATGAAAAAATACGGCTATCCCCGGCCGCCCCTGATTATCGGTATCGTTCTTGGTCACCTGGCGGAAGTGGAACTGCATAAGGCATATACCCTCTGGGGGATGGGGCTTTTTATGCGTCCGTTAACAATGGTGCTCCTTGTATTGACAATACTTTCTATTACGATTCCGATTATCAAATGGTATCGGAAGGACAAGGGGGTGCATGCGGCGTGACAAAAGGGAAGGGAAAATTAGTTTTCAGCCTGGTTATGTTGATCATCTTTGCCGGGATGTTGGTTATGTCTATGGGTTATTCGCAAAAAGCGCGCTTTGTACCCCTTGTGGTGAGTATTCCCGGTGTTATTGTTTCCACGGTTCAGCTTCTTATTGAACTGCGTTCGTTTTTCAATCAGCGGTTAAAAGCCGTGCCTGATTCAGAAAAGCGCAGGGTAAAGGATGAGCAGGTTGCCAGAAGTGAAAAGATGATTGTTGGCTGGATACTTTTCCTGCTGGCATTAATTTTTATAGTTGGATTCTGGGTCGCTGTTCCCGTATTTTTGCTCCTGTTTTTCCGTATCTACGGTAAAGAAAGCTGGACATTTACAATAGTGGGTACTGCCTGCAGTTGGGGGGTGATATTCGTTATTTTTCAGGTTCTGCTGAAAGTGCCAATTTACGAAGGGCTGCTTGAAATAGGGTTTATGTAAAAGTATGTTTTCAAATGAACCGGCTGAAAAGGGGGAATTAAAATGTTAAGCGGTGTTCGTTTTACCTCTTATTGGAAAACCATGGCGCTTATCATCATGGTTTTTATGATCATAATGATGGTAACCGCCTGTGGGCAGGAAACCAATTCAGGACAAGGAATCCCTTCCGAACAGGAAAGCAACGCAAGTGAAGCGCCGTTTTATAAAGATAAAACGATTACCTTGATTGTGGCCACTAAAGCCGGTGGCGGTTATGACACATACGCTCGCCTGTTGGCCCGGTATATGGAAAAATATTTGCCCGGCAGTACGATTATTGTAAAGAATGTTGATGGAGCAGGACATATTATCGGCTGCAATGAGACATATAATGCCGACCCGGATGGTCTGACGTTCGGTACATTCAACAAGGGGCTGATTACCAGTCAGCTTGCCGGATTTGAGGGTATTAGATTTGACCTGGCCGATATGAGCTGGATAGGGAGTATGACCACCGAGTCCCGTACTTTTGTTGTTTCGCCCAATTCGCCGTTCAAAACCATTGATGATGTAATTAACAGTGGTCAGGAAGTATTGATGTCTTCAGCCGGGGTTGGGAGTACGTCCCATACGGATACTTTGATGGTAGCGGAAATATTGGGCATTGATAATTTTAAACTGGTTTCCGGATACCAGGGAAATGAGGCTGATATGGCTATGATGAGAGGGGAAATCCATGGCCAGATCGGCAGTTATACCACTATGAAGCCGTTAATTGAAAACGGAGACGCAATACCGATTTTAATGATTAACAATAAACGCATGGACGAATATCCCGATGTGCCCAATATACTTGAGCTGAGTCCGGAAAAAACAAGACCGCTGGCTGACTTTATGGTTTCGCAGGGGTTAATCACCAGGCCTTTTGCGGGACCGCCGGGTATTCACCAGGAACGGCTGGATATCTTAAGGGAAGCTTTTGAAAAAGCGTGCCAGGACCCCGGTCTTCTGGCAGATGCGGAAAAGATGGATATTACTATTGAATTAATCACGGGCGGGGAAGTGGAGCAGCTTGTTAAAGACGCCCTAAACCAGCCGCCTGAGTTAGTCGAGTTGATTATTGAATTAACCAAGGAAGAGTAAACCGGAGTTTGACGTTAAAGGATACTTGCCGACAGCCGGCGTTTGCTCGGACACGAACTTGGTGTTCAGTAGCCGGTTGTTCTACTTCTTTCCTGATAACCAAAACGGGGGATCAACACGAGTGTGATAACAGTGACCTCACTGTTGACAATTATGTGACAGACCTATAAAACGGAATAATTACGAGGGGCGGTTATATGCTAATTATTACTAACCAGGACGTTATGCAGCTCCTTACCATGCAGGACTGCATTACTGTTTTGGAGGAAGCCTTTCTCGATCTGCACTCGGGGGAAGCGGTGGAGCGGTCCCGCTCGCATACATACACCCCTCTGGATACCAACCGTTATTATATGTTTAAGTCCATGGACGGTGGCCTTAAGCGGCGCCGGGTGCACGCAATCAGGATTACCTCGGACATGATTCAAGAGATAGAGCGGGAAGGTACCATGCGGCGTGAAAAGATTCCCGCTGCCACCGGAAAAAATTGGGTGGGGATGATTATCCTTTTCAGCATGGATAACCTTGAACCGCTGGCCCTGGTCCAGGACGGTTTTCTACAGCGCACCAGGGTGGGGGCGACCAGCGGCCTGGCGGCTAAGTATCTTGTTCCCCAAGGAGTGACTGAAGCCGGCATGATCGGCGCCGGGTGGCAGGCTGGAGCTCAAATTCTGGCTTTGAAGGAGACATTACCCGGACTGAAATCGATTTCAATATATGGCCGCAACAGGGAACGCAGGGAGAAGTTTTGCCGGGACTTTGCCGGGCATGTTCCTTTTGTTCTCGAACCGGTTAGCAGCGCGGCGGAGGCAGTTCAAAACAAGCACTTGTGGATTCTGGCCACCAATGCCCTTGAGCCGGTGGTGAGCGGCGATTGGCTCTTGCCGGATACCCATGTTAATTCCATACAAGGGCGGGAAATTGATCGCCAGACATTGGATCGGGCGGACCGCATAGTGGTCAGGGCGACCTTTAAACCGTCCCACTGGGCGCCGCCGGGTTTTGAACCGCTGGAAACACGTAATATCCGGGAAAAAGACACCGACATCAGTTCGAAAATGGTTAGCCTGGGAGCGGTAATTGTCGGTGCATGCAAAAGAGAACCGGGCTGGATCACGCTTTTTGGCGGCGGCGGTACCGGCGGCAGCGGCGGTTTGGGTATTCAGTTTGCGGCGGTGGCCAATCTAATTTACCGGCGCGCCTTGGATGCCGGTTTGGGATATGAGGTGGACGGCAAGTGGTTCAGACAGCCTTTTACACCGTAAAAACAGCGGTGGTCTCCCCCGTAACCGATGGACATGATTTGCCTCTGAGAGTCACGCCATACCGGGTCTTTGGTTCCAACGGAGGCGCGGGGGGTTGTGGACCCTGTCGCATTACTGGCTGCCGGCCTTGGTAGTCATGTTCAATAACCGTTCTTTCTATAACTCGGAAGAACACCAGATGAATGTGGCCCGCTATCGTAACCGTGATGTTTCCCGGGCGGGTATCGGAACGCGTATAGATGATCCGTTCATTGATTTTGTCAACCTGGCTAAGAGTATGGGGGTGGCTGGGATCGGTCCGGTTAACAGCGTCCTCGCGCTGAAAGGAGCCCTTAAGCAGGCGTTGGCTGTTGTCGAGGAGCAACGCCTGCCGGTGCTGGTTGATGTGCAGACCCAGGCACGCTGATAGGCATATAATTTCTTATTATCGATCACTGCTTAAAGAAGCACAGGCTAACAAGGAGACGACTGTGAAACTTAGCTGGTCTACAGGATTAAAGGTAAATGCGGTCATATTTCTTGTGACCAGTCTTGAGGGTTATATAAGACTTCTCTTTCCCCCGTTTTTTAGCAGTCTGGGTGTTTCAACCGGCAATATCGGATATTTTTTCTCCTTACTTGCCACCGCTGCGCTTATTTCCAGATTACCCGGCGGTTTGTGGTATGCCTTGAAGCAGCGCCGGGTGTTATTAAGTATAACAGTGCTGCTTATGAGTGTGACAGCATGTTCTTTTGCCTTTCCCCTTTCTTTAGTATTTATAATGATTGCGTTAGTCGGGCATGGTATTTCATTTGGCATAGTCACAACGCTGCTGTTGGCCTTATGTATCGATAGTATTGAAAGTGAACAAAAAACGGTGGGAGCCATGGCCTTGTATACGGCTTTTATAGCGGGGGGATATGCTTTCGGCAATATGTCCGCGGGTTTACTGGCCGGTTGTTTTGGTGTTGCTGCTGCTTTTGGGTTTACCATTATATTTTCCGGCGCCGCTTTTCTTTTACTGTTAACTATTCCCTGGCCCAAGTTAAAGCCCGGCGAGGCGGTGAGCGCTGTTCATGAAAAAGTTAACAAAGAGTTTTCGTTTTTTAGAGTATGGTATTTAGCCAAATTGATTTTTAAACTGCCGGCGGGGGTATACGTAGCCTTTATACTGGTGTTTTATATTAACTTTGTCAACCAGCTGGTTGATACATATTTCCCACTTCTGGCGCTGCAAGGCGGCATAACCATTGCGGTAATCGGCATGTTGTTGGGACTTAAATCCTGGTGCGCTACTTTTACCCGTTTGGGTTCGGGTTATATTTTTAAAAAAGTTAATTACCGCTCGGCTAATAATTTTTGTTTATTGGCATCGGCATTATCCACAAGTTTATTGGCGACTGTATTATCTGTGCCGCTTTTAATTTTTATTTTTTTTATCATCGGATTGGGCCGGGGGGTTATCAGGGTTACCAGCGCGGTTTATATGGCGGAATGTCATTATGAAAGTGTCAGGCAAAAAGGGTTGGCGTCAGGTGTTTATAATGCCGGGCTTGATTTAGGTGATATCCTGGGGCCGGTGGTGGCCGGTTTAACAGTTGGTTTTTGGGGTTTAAGCGGCATATTTTGGGTGTTCCCGGTTCTTTTATTTATACCCAGTTATTTACTGGTGCTGCGGGCTACTTTAATTAGCGAAAAACGGAATGAAATTAAAGAAGGGCATTAATGAGTATTTAATTAGGGCCGGGGATTGATACCCTGGTTATGACTGGCTGCGCTGGAGGTGGCGATAATTATGGAAAATAACGTTATCGGTGTTTCATGGCCGCGACAAGAAGCTTTGAGCAAGATAACCGGGGAAGCGGTGTATATTCACGACATCAGAATACCGGGTTGTCTGGAAGGCAAAGTTCTGCGCAGTCCATATCCCCACGCTCGAATACTCAACCTTGATCCCTCCCGGGCGAAAAGCCTTCCGGGGGTGGCCGCCGTCATCACGGGTGCGGATATTCCTTACAGGCTTTTTGGCAACGGTCTGGCCGACCAACCGGTCCTGGCCGGGGAACGGGTGCGTTTTATTGGCGAAAGGGTTGCCGCTGTGGCGGCGGCGGATGCGGACACAGCCGTGGAGGCATTGGAACTGATCAAGGTGGAGTATGAGGAATTGCCTGCTGTTACCGAACCGATCGCAGCCATGGCGCCCGGAGCGCCCATCTTGCATCCGGAGCAGTACACCGGGGCAAGGCGGAACTTAGAACCTGATCTTCCGAACGTAATCGCCTGCGAGACTTATGGCCTGGGGAATGTGGAAAGCGGTTTCGCCCGGGCTGATTTGTTGTTCGAGCATACTTTTACAACGCAGGTGGTTCATCAGGGTTATCTTGAGCCTCATTGCAGCATGGCGGCAATCGGCAATGATGGGTCGGTACGGGTTTGGAGCAATATCAAATCCCCTTTTCCGTTGCGGGACAAACTTGCCCAATTGCTCGGTTTGCCGGCCTCTAAAATTGAGGTGATTTTTGGCAGTATCGGAGGTGATTTCGGCGGCAAGGGCGCCATCATGGATGAACCGGTATGTTATTACCTTGCCCTGGCTGCCGGCAGGCCTGTACGCATATCCATGACGGCTCAAGAAGAGCTTATCGCGGCAAATCCCAGACACGCCGCTATAATAACCATCAAGAGCGGTGTTCAGCGGGACGGTGCAATTATAGCCCGTCATGCAAGGGTTATCTTTGATGAGGGGGCTTACGCGCAGGCTAATTCTCATCCACTGGTGGCCGGTGTACGGCGGGCTTTGGGCGTTTACCGGATTCCGAACACATTGCTTGAAGGGTATGCGGTGTATACCAATTCGGTACCCGGCGGACACTGTCGCGCACCGGGAGATCCGCAGGTATTTTTTGCTGTGGAATCCCATACCGACATGATCGCCGAAGCGCTCGGGATGGATCCACTGGTATTTCGCAAGCGCAATGTTTTACGCGAAGGTGACGTGTCTCCGACCGGTCTTCGCTGGAGCGGGATTAACGCCATTCAGGTACTGGAAATGGCGGCGGCCCAAGCAGGATGGGGTAAGCAAAAGAAAGCCCCACATGTTGGCGCCGGTATCGCTTTGACCGAAAGAAAGACCGGTTTGGGGGGCTCGGCGGCTGTGATTAATATGCATTCCGACGGCACCGCAACGGTTGTAACGGGCGCTGTCGATCCCGGAACGGGCAGCAACACAGTCTTAAGACAAATTGCCGCCACAGAACTGGGTTTGATGCCGGACGATGTCGGTATTATGGGAGGGAGCACGGCCGTTGCTCCTTATGATAACGGCAGCGGCTCTAGCAGGGTAACCCACATCACCGGTCAGGCTGTCCGGCTGGCTGCCCGGGATGTTTTGCATCAGGCTAAAAGACTGGCGGCAGCTCAATTCCAGATCGATGAGCACATGGTCGGGTATCAAGACGGGTGCTTTGGAGCGCCGGGGAAAGAAAGCCTGTCGCTGGCCGGGGTGCTGGCCAAAGCCGGCAGGGCAAAAAATGTAATTGTCGGGCGCGGCAGTTATGTGGCGGAAAAAAGCGCCGACACTTGCTTTTCGGCCCAGGCCGCCGAGGTTGAGGTTGATCCGGAAACTGGGCACGTTACGGTATTGAGACTGGTAGCGGTGAATGACATCGGGCGGGCGTTAAATCCCCTTGCCGTGATGAGCCAGGCGGAGGGCGCCGCTGTCCAGGGGATGGGTTTTGCCTTAAACGAGGAACTGCCTCACCCGGGCGGGAAGCCGTTGGTGAACAGGCTGGCGGACTACAAGATGGCCACAAGTCTGGATGTGCCCCTGGTGGAGAGCTACCTGCTGGAAGGAGCGCCCGGCCCGGGGCCTTACGGAGCCAAATCCATCGGGGAGCACGGCATAGCGGCGACGGCGCCCGCAATTGCCAATGCCGTATACGATGCGGTCGGCGTACGGATCATGGACTTGCCCATCACGCCGGAAAAGGTGCTTAAAGCTCTTGCCGAAAAGAAAGAGCAAGGGCGGGTGAGTTAAAAATGAGATTCCAAGTATGGGCGCCGTCAACTTTATCGGAGGCGGTAAACATATTAAGCAATCAAGAAAACACAAGTTTGTATGCCGGAAGTACCGACCTGTTGGTTAAAATTAAAAACGGTGTGTTGAAGCCGGCCGGGATAGTTTGTTTGAACAAGGTGGCCGGTTTGAATACGGTGGAGTTTATGCCCGGCCGGGGGCTAACGATAGGTCCGCTGGTTACACATGCTCAAATAGCTTCGCATGCGGTTGTTAATAAGTATTTTACTGCTTTATCCCAGGCTTGTAATACCGTAGGCTCGCCTCAAATCCGTAATTTGGGTACAGTAGCCGGTAATTTGGCCAATGCGTCTCCAGCCGCCGATACCGCTCCCGCCCTGCTGGCTTTAGGCGCCCGGGTGGTAATGCTGGGCGTTCGCGGCAGGCGTGAAATTGGTCTGGCAGAACTGTTTAAAGGACCGGGGCTCACTGTTTTGGAGCGGGGAGAGTTAATCGAGCAAATTTTTGTACCGGAGTACGGGCGGAGAGTCAGAAGCGTTTACCTTAAACTGGGCAGGCGTAAAGCTTTGGAAATAGCTGTTTGCAGCGTAGCCCTGGCGGGGACTCCGGCAGGAGAGCACTGGAAAAACGTATCGCTGGCGCTTGGGGCTGTGGCGCCGACACCTATACTGGCCAAGGGCGCCGGCGTATTATTGGAGCAAAATAAATGGTCCGGTTCCACAATTGATCAAGCCGTGCAAGAGGCCAAAAGCTGTTGCTGCCCGGTTGACGATGTGCGAGCATCTGCCGGGTACCGCCGGGAAATGATTGGCGTATTGGTTAAGCGGGCGGTTAAAATTTTGTCCGGACAAGGGGCTGAGCTTGATGCCTAAAGATATTAATTTAAAAATTAACGGCAGGGCATATCTGGTTGAATGCAACGACTCGCGTACTCTTCTGGATATGCTGCGGGAGGATCTTGGCTTAACCGGCACTAAAAAAGGGTGTGATGAAGGGGATTGCGGGGTATGTACTGTGTTAATTGACGGGAACCCGATCAACTCTTGTCTGTATTTGGCGGTAAACGCCGAGGGCCACGAAATTACAACTATTGAAGGGTTGGCTGCCGGGGGCGGGTTGCATCCTATTCAACAGGCATTTGTTGACGAAGGGGCGGTGCAATGCGGTTTTTGCACTCCCGGGATGGTACTGGCGGCCAAGGCTTTACTTGATCACAATCCGGTTCCCGGCGAGGATGAAATCCGCACGGCGATTTCCGGCAACTTGTGCCGGTGCACCGGGTATACAAGAATTATTAAGGCTGTGCAAACCGCATCTGGTGCAGCGAGGCAAAATTCCGGACATCAAAACCGGTTACCGCAAAAAAAGAAGTGATTTAAGTTTAGAGGTGTACTTCTTGAGGCAGGAATATCTGATTTACATTATTATTTTTTTTCAGACGATTACTGAGGGAGGGGTTAATGCCATATTATCACCCTTCCTGCAATCACTGATGTTTTCCTTAGTTGTCATCGGATACCTCAGTTCTACAATGTCATTTTCCCGGCTGTTATCCCGCCTCCCGGCCGGTGTGCTTTATGGATTTGCTCAAAGACGGCTGGTTTTATTTACTTTCGTGCTATTATTCGGGGCTTCCACGACAATTATGGGAACCGTCTCCAGTACACCTGCCCTGGCGCTGGCGATCATTACCCATGGCTTCAGCTTTGGATTGATTACTACCATCCTGCTTGCCCTTTGTATGGAAATACAGGTTGAGAAGCGTCGCGTCGGGGAAATTATGGGCTGGTACATGGCTTTTAATTCAGCCGGTCATGCCGTGGGAAATTTTTTGGGTGGAGTAGTGGCGGATCATTTGGGCTATCAACAATGCTTCTTAATTATGAGCCTGTTTACCGGAGCAACCTTATTGCTGCAAACCAAACTTTCCTGGCCGGTAATGGAAGCGGAGCGGGAGCCGCAATTAAAGGGGAAGAATAATAACGGTTTTATGAACGGAAAACTGCCCGGGTTCAGTGAATTGAAGCAACTGCCCAAAAGTGTCGTCTTGGCTGCTTTACTATGTTTTTTTATTAATGCCCTGAATGACATGATGAATACTTTTTTCCCCCTGTTGGCATTAAAGAAGGGGATTAGCTTGAGTGTCATCGGTTTTCTCAAGGGCATTAAGTCCACATCGGCCACATTAATTAGGATGTCACTGGGATTGCTGGTGCGGTGGGTGAATTACCGCACGTTAAATAATACGGCATTGTTGGTTCTCTGTGCGGGAGTATTTTTACTTCCTTTCAGCGCTTCGGTTTTTATATTGATGATCCTATTTATGGCCACTGGGTTAGGTCGCGGAATTGTGCGTACCACCAGCGCAATTTTTATGGCCGAACATGATTTCAAAGATTTGCGCGCCAAGGGTATTGCTTCGGCTGTATATAACGCCGGTCTTGATTTGGGCAGTGTTACAGGGCCTGTTTTAGGCGGCCTGATCAGCCACATTTGGGGGTTGGCATCGATTTTTTATATTTTTCCGGTCATATTTTTAACTCTTTACGTTATCCTGATTGTTTTTGGGGGAAGGAAGAAAGTTGAACCCTCTTCCGAATGAGGATTTTTTATACTGTGAAAGGAGAGCGTTATGGCCAAAGAGGTAATTAGGACCTACTGTGCCCAGTGCCATTCTTTGTGCGCTATGCGCTGCATTGTTGAGAACGGCGTTTTTGTAAGGGCTGCAACCGATCACGACCATCCTGCCGGCGGCTCCCTTTGCCCCAAATAAGTTGCCGGTGGGGGACCGGCGGCGCCGGATGATCTGATAGCATGGGATACGACTTCCTCAAACCTGGCTGTTTACAATCCGGAACGCCGGGCATTTATAGTCCGGTTTACTCAAGAGCTTACCGTTGCCGGCTGACAAAGCCGGTGCAATATGGTTAATAAAAAAATATTCATTAAATAAGAGGTGATAAACATGGAATTGCGGGAACTGGCTAAAGATGTTTACGCCATTCTTACGGAGGTGGGTGACCCGCGGGGAGACAGTAATTTTGGCTTGATTACCGGGAATAACGGCGCAGTACTGATTGACGCGGATATCAGGCGTTGGGAGGAAACCAGACAATTTATTGAAAGCGTAACAAATCAACCGGTACGCTACCTGATCAATACTCACGATAATTATGATCATACCTCGGCAAACACGTTGTTGGCCCGGCAAGGGGCGGTAATTATAAGCAGCAAAGCTTGCCGGTCTATCTTGTCCATGACAGGATGTAAGGAGTTTAAAGAAAAAATGTCTCAAGACATTAATCTTAAGGAGAAATATGAAATTGTTGAATTATCGATGCCGGATATAACAACAGATGGACAAATGTATGCGCATCTGGGGGAGCGTATTTTAGAACTAAGTTTTGTGGGTCATGCCCATACCCCGGGGGATATGGTGGTTTATTTACCGGATGAAGAAATCTTGTTTGCCGGAGATGTACTCTTTAACGGGTGTCATCCGGTAACCCGCAGTGCTGATACTTCCAACTGGGTTAAAGTTCTAGATACTCTAATGGGAAAAAGCATAAAACTAACCGTACCCGGGCACGGAGAGCCGGCCGTCGGTAAAAGTAACCTGGATAACCTGAAAAACTATTTTCAAATCTTCCGCTCACGGGTAGGAGTGCTAAAAGCTAGTGGTTTATCTATTGAGGAAGTGGAAAAAAGTTTTGCCCTGCCGGAATTTGAAAATTGGGGCAAGAAAAACTGGCTGCCGGTAAGTATAAAAAAAATATATGGTGAGTTATATTAAGTGAGTTTTTATTGATGGAGGTTGAAATGAACAATCAAAAACTGAAGCTTCCGCAACCAAACCCGGTTTCCTTGAGGTGGACACATGCGCTGTTTTGGTGTTGGACGGTAGTGTTCGATGGGGAAATCCCGAACTGCCTTGCTACAAGATTCCTTGTAGTCATGCCGGCATAGTCTGCCAAACAAGTCTTTTTTACCTTGCTCGAAATGATTGAATTTTCAGATTAAAAGCAAAAAAATCCTATAACAATAATAAAATACTTTATTGTTAATAATTAGTCAGGGACTTATAATTCTATAATATGATTTAAAAAAGTTTCCAAATCCCAATTACGAAGCTGTAATTCAATAAAACCAAATCAAGTTTAATATTTAATTAATTTAAAAATTTCAGAAAATTAAATATTAGCGAGGAGGGATTTTATATATGCTTGTTTTAAGTAACGAAGAGATTAGTGATCTTTTAGACATGGACAATTGTATAAGTGCACTGGAAGAGGCATACAGGGATTTAGCCGAAGGCCAGGCGGGCAATATTCCCAGAGCAGATATACTGGTGGAGGTAAAGCCGGGAACCAATTATGGATTAAAAACCATGAGCGGGGTAGTACCGGCCTTTGGGGTGGGAGCGGTGCGCATAAACTCGGACCTGGTTCATTGGCCCCAAATCGCCGGGAGTACAAGGCGGGTCAAGATTCCTGCGGCTCCCGGGCAATGCTGGGTGGGCCTTGTCTTAATGTTCAGCATTCAAACAGGGGAGCCCCTGGCTATTTTCCCGGATGGAGTAATACAGCGTATGCGGGTAGGTGGAACCAGCGGGCTGGCAGCCAAATACCTGTCTCGTTCAGACTCCAGGGTGCTTGGCCTTTTCGGCTCTGGTTGGCAGGCCGGAACTCAGGCCATGGCCATGTTATCCGTGCGTCCATTGGAATTAATAAAGGTATACAGCCCTACAGAGGAAAACCGGCGTCGTTTTGCGGCTGAAATGAGCCGGCAACTGGGGATAGAAGTTAGAGCGGTGGATAAGCCGGAAGAGGCGGCCGAGGCAGACATTATTGCTTGTGCCACCAATGCATTGGATATTGTATTTCAGGATCCTTGGTTAAAACCGGGCATACATTTAACATGTGTGCGAACCCACGAATTGGCTCCGGGTGCTTATCAGCGCAGCGATGTAATTATTATCAACTATCATGAAGGTCAGCCCGAACATTACCTTATTGGGGAACGACGCGAACTTCCCGAACTTAATGAAGGATGGGAAAACCCGCGATTCGTCGACCTGGATTTAGATAGCCGGCCGGAACTGGCAGAACTGGTTGCCGGAAAGGTGGTGGGCCGACAAAATGACGAGCAAATTACCTGTTTTTGTAATAATATTGGCCTTGGCTTTCAATTTGCGGCCGTCGGAGCAAAGGTTTTAGAAATGGCTGAGGTCAAGAGTGCCGGTCGCCAGTTGCCTGTGGAGTGGTTTGTCCAAAATGTACATCCTTAACAAGTTGATTCATGTTTGGGGAAGAACGCTTAATAGTTCCGGCGGAAGGGGGTTTTAGGGTTGTTTGATATGTTTTTTCAGGGTTTGTCCATGGCCGCTACGCCTTCGGTACTAAGTTTTATGATTATTGGTACCCTGGTTGGTGTGGTGGTTGGATTTATTCCCGGGCTGGGAGGCACTTTTGCAATTTCCATTCTATTGCCGATGACCTTTGGCATGGAACCGCTGGCAGCGATTGCTCTTTTGATTGGCGCGCATGGAATAGTAAATACTGGAGGCGCCATTTCAAGTATTCTTTTCAATACTCCCGGGGCGCCCGGGGATGCGGCGACAGTGCTGGACGGGTACCCCATGGCCCAACAGGGTCAGGCTGGTCGCGCCCTGGGGGCCGCCCTGACCGCTTCCGCATTTGGGGGTATAATTGGCGCTATAGCGCTGGCGGTTTTTATTCCTATTATTAAACCCATAGTTCTTTCTTTTGGGGCGCCGGAATTCTTTATTTTGGCCTTATGGGGTGTTTCGCTGGTTGTAAGCGTAAGCAGCCAGAACATCATAAAGGGTCTCATAGTGGGCGGGGTGGGAATTCTAATTTCCACCATCGGTCTGGATCCGTCCACCGGGATCGTGCGCTTTGGCTTCGGACAGCTTTACCTGTGGTCGGGCATTGCTTTGGTCCCTGTTGTTTTAGGCTTGTTTGCCGTGGCGGAAATGATTGACCTGGCTATTTCCCGGGGCAAGATTGCCAAGGAAGGTTATGTGGTAAAAGGAGGGGTTTTGGAAGGGATAAAAGATGCTTTTCGTTACTGGTTCTTGATGATTCGGTGCAGCGTGCTGGGGGTTCTGGTTGGATTTATTCCCGGTTTGGGTGGGGAAGTATCGTGCTGGATGGCCTATGGACACGCCGCGCAGACATCCAAAGAAAGGGAAAAATTTGGCAAAGGGGCTGTCGAAGGAGTAATTGCACCTTCTTGCGCCGCCGTTTCCAAGGAAGGGGGGGCGCTTTTACCCACCCTGAGCTTTGTTGTTCCGGGCAGTGCCGGGATGGCTATTTTGCTGGGAGCTTTCATGATTTATGGTTTTTCCCCCGGACCGGAAATGTTGAAAACAAGTGTAAATGTAATATTTATGATGGCCTGGATTATGGTCTTTTCAAACCTGGCGGGAACGGGTATTACTCTCGTATTTGCCAACCAGATAGCCAAATTAACAAAACTGAAGGGTAGTTACCTGGTTCCTATAATCATTATATTATGTTCTATGGGAGCCTTTACCATTCACAACACCCTGGGTGATTTGGTTGTGATGTTGGTGTTCGGAGTTGTGGGTTATCTGATGAAGGTTCTCGATTATCCGCGTGCGGTTCTGCTGCTGGGTTTTGTTCTGGGACATATTGTGGAAAACAACCTCAACCTTTCCTTGCGCCTGTACGGAATTGATTTTCTTATGCGCCCCGTTACTTTAACAGTTCTTATTTTAATTATTATTACGCTTTTACTGCCAGTACTATTGAAATTACGAGCTGTCAACAGGCAAACACCATATCCGCCGGACGGTAAGGGGGTTTAAAGCAGATGAAATGGAATGCGGAAAACACCTTTGATGTGCTGATTATTTTATTTGCGGGAGCCTTTATGATTATCGCGCTGGGCTATGATCCGGCACCGGCACGCTTGCCTCTGGCGGTAGGGGGGGCTACCGTTATTTTTGCCGTTTTCCATCTGCTTATGGATATAAGAAAACAAAATGTTAGTCATAAGGCATCGGATGATACGCCAAAATTCCCGCAAGGACTGGAAAGATTGCGGTTATTGCTGATTTTAACCTGGTTGCTCGGTTTTTTTATCGTTACCGCTATTTTGGGATTGACATGGAGTATTCTTATATTTCTGTTTACTCTTTTGCGGTTCTATTTCCAGGAAAGCTGGTTGACGACGGTAACTTTAAGTATTGGCGCCTGGGCAGCGGTTTATGTTTTATTTGTGATAATCTTTGAGATTGACCTGTACCGCGGCTATCTTTTTAATTAGACAAAAAATTAAATAACGGGGGGATAACAAATGAAAAGAAAAGGTCTGATACTTATTGTAGGGTTAATTTGCCTGCTGTTGGTGTTGGCTGGTTGTGGTGGCGGTACCAATCAAAGCGATTCAAATGCCGGTACACAGCCAGGTCAGGAAAGTGAAAAGGAAATGGTGGATTTTAGTGGCAAAAAAGTCACTTTAATAGTTCCTTATTCCACCGGCGGCGGGTACGATACCTACGCCAGAATGATTGTGCCATATTTGGAAAAACACACCGGAGCCACCATTATTGTGCGGAATATAGACGGCGGCGGCGGCCTGGTGGGGACCAACCAGCTATATGTGGCCAAGCCGGACGGGCTTACCATCGGGATAGTCAACGGGTTCAGCGCTTTGGTGAGCCAGGTATTGGAACAAAAGGGAGTGCAGTTTGATGTTAATAAATTTACCTGGATTTGCCGGGTTACGTTTGATCCGAAGGTGATTGTAGTGGGTGCAAACAGTAAATATAAAACCATTGATGACATGATTAACGCCACCGAACCCATTACCATCGGTGTTAGCGGCGCAGGCAGCGACGAAGCGTATTTGGCCGTGGCCTTGAAGGAAGCACTTGGTTTCCCGGCGGACATCATTACCGGCTATGCCGGCCAGGCCAATACCCAGATGGCTATGCTACAGGGCGAGGTTGAATGTAACGTGGCCTCTGTTTCCAGCCGACTAAGCGTAATTCAGTCGGGAGATGCCCGCGCTCTGGTACAGCTAAGTAAAGATCCCTCTCCATATATCCCCGATGTGCCCATGGCTACTTCCATTGATTCCAAAATTCCGGATGCGGACAAGATTTTAGCCGCAACGGTGGGTATAACAGAAGTGGGCAGACCGATAGTCGCTCCGCCCGGTGTGTCCCCGGAAGTTGCTGCTTACTGGCGGGACGCGTTTAATAAAACTTTAAACGACCCGGAGTTGGTTAAATTTGCTACAGATTCGCAGCGTGATATCTATTACATGCCTGGCGAAGAAATAGACGGGCTGGTGAAGAATGCCATGGATATGCCGGGGATCTTAAAAGAGGCGCTTCTTTCTGTGAGCATACAACAGTAATATAACGGGCCGTTAAGGAGATATGAAAACGTGCGATATAATTGCGATGTTTTGGTTATCGGTGGCGGGGGCGCCGCGGTGAGGGCCGCGGTGGAAGCTGCCGGTTACGGAGTTAAGGTTTTATTAATTGATAAGGGACGTTTTGAACGTAGTGGTTCAAGCCCTTTAGCTTTGCATGGTTTGGCCTCGGTTTTACATAGGGATGATTCGGAAGAAACATTAATTTCGGATCTAATGTGTACCGGATGCGGTATCAATGATCTTGATCTGGTGCATGCGGCTGTCAGGGAAAGCCGGGTTGAACCTGCTTTACTGGAAGAGCTGGGTGTTCGTTTTATCCGCCATACTGATGGCAGTTATCACATCTATAAAGGCGCCGGTCATTCGGCGCCCCATGGGTTGACATTTGATGAAGCAGGTTGTGGCATAACTTTTGTTGCTGTATTAGGTAAAGAAGCTTGGAGAAGAGGAGTTCAACTGGTAGACGGAGTTATGATTACTGAACTGTTGGTTGATGACGGGAAGGTAACCGGAGCGTTAGGCGTTGGAGAAAATGGGGAAATATATACCTTTTCGGCCGGGGCGGTTGTTTTAGCCGCCGGCGGGGCAAACAATATCTATTCCAATGTGACGCCCCGCATTGCCCAATATATGTACCGGACCACTGGTGACGGGTATGCCATTGCTTTCCGGGCCGGTCTGCCTCTTGTGGATATGGAATTCGCCAATTTTCGCGATTCGCCCCCCGCGGCCCGTATGGGCGGGAGGTATATAAACGCCAGGGGTGAGTCGTTCATGGCCAGATACGACCCTTTGATGAAAGAAAAAGCCCCTCGAGGCAAGGTGGTTGAGGCAATATATCAGGAAATGCAAGCCGGCAATGGTCCTGTTTATATTGAGATTGACGATGAATGCGAGCATGTGGTCGAATTTTTGCCTGATGAATATAGAGCTTACGTTAGAGCCTGTAAAGAGGGTAAACGACCCCCGGTTACTATTTCATTCCAGCGTCTGTTGGGCGGGGCGAGGATTAATCCGGATGCGTCATGCGCAATAAGAGGTCTTTACATTGCCGGTGAAACTGCCGGTGGTTTTAACGGAGCCGATCGCTTGATGGGAGCGGCGTTTTTGGAAACTCAGGTTTTTGGACGTTTCGCCGGCACAGGTGCGGCGGAATTCGCTTTGGCCGGCAATCGCAAGGAACCTTCCGAAGGTTTGGTGAAAAAATCTCGTGACCGGGTTCTTAAAATTCTGGAAAGAAAAGAAGGCCCCCGGGCGGACGAAATACTGCAAAAAATTCACCGGTTGACCTGGGACTATGCCGGCATTGTACGGGAAGCAGCCGGACTTAAAAAAGCACTTGGCGAAATAATCATACTGCGGGAAAAATTAAACGGAGCGGTGGGTCGTAACAGGTTTGAAGTAATGGAGGTTCAAAATCTGGCTTTGGTTGCCGAAATCGTGGTGCGGGCGGCCCTGGCGCGTGAAGAAACCCGCGGTACACACCGGCGGAGTGACTTTCCACAGCTAAGTGAAGAAATGGCCCAAAAGCATATTAGCTTGTCGCGCAGTAATGAAGGAGAGATAAAAAGTGCTGCCGTGCCCAGCCGGGGATAGGACCATAAGAAGTCAAAATAATCCTATTTTGTTCAACAAGCCAGACTATTGTTATATTTTGTTTAAGATATAAGATTTACTTGTAAATAGAATTTGCCGGAAAGGAGCATTTTTAATGACAAGAGGATACAAAGACCTTCAGGAACATTTGGTCGTCCTGGAAGAGAAAGGACTGCTGGTCCGGGTAAAAAGAGAAATGAACAAGGATACCGAAATACATCCCTTGGTAAGGTGGCAATACCGGGGAGGGATACCTGATCAGGAGAGAAAAGCGTTTCTATTTGAAAATGTGATTGACGCAAAAGGCAAAAAATATTCCATCCCTGTGGCTGTGGGTGCACTGGCAGGGTCAAGCGCTATTTACTGCACGGGAATGAACTGCAATCCCGAGGATGTGCCGGGGGTCTGGGAAAAGGCCACTGCTAATCTAATTGAGCCGGTAATGGTGGAGCATGGTGCGTCACAGGAAGAAATACATATGGGGGATGAATTACTTAAGGAAGGGGGCGGTTTTGATGAACTCCCCATACCAATATCCACCCCCGGTTGGGACAACGCGCCCTATACCACTTGCAGCCACTGGTTCACCAAGGATCCGGAAACGGGGATTTTAAATGTTGGCAACTACAGGGGACAGATAAAAGGAAGGGCCAAAGTGGGGATATTCCCCTGCGGTCTGGGGCAAGACGTTTTTGTCCACTGGGAAAAATGCAAAAAATTAGGCAAGCCTCTGGAGGCGGCCCTGGTTATCGGTGCGCCCCCGGCCGTATCTTACGCGGCTGTACAAAAGCTCCCTTATGGTGTTAACGAAGTGGCGGTGGCCGGGGGGCTGGTGGGGGAACCGATACGGATGGTAAAGTGCAAAACGGTAGACCTGGAAGTGCCCGCGGAAGCCGAGGTTGTCATTGAAGGTCTTATTTCCACGGAATATCTGGAACCGGAAGGTCCCTTCGGGGAATCCCATGGATATATGCACCCGCGCCAGCTAAACCCGTTTATGGAAGTGACCGCGATAACTCACAAAAAAAACCCGGTGTTGGTATCCTTCATCAGCCAGGTTACGCCCAGCGAGAGCAGCGTCATTAAAAAATTGGGATACGAGCCGCTGTTTTTTGATTATCTTAAAAATCAGTTAAGAATAAAAAGCGTAACCAGGGTGGTAATGCATGAGCCGCTGACCAATCTAAGAAAATTAATCGTTATCCAAATGAACAATCCCAGCGAAGTCGATATCTGGAGGGCATTGCACGGGACGGCTACTTTCCACCAGGGTGTCGGCAAAATTGTAGTTGCCGTTGATCAAGATATTGATCCGGAAAATATGGACGCCGTTTTTTGGGCTATGTGCTATCGCATGAAACCGCACCAGGATATCGAAGTTATCCGCGGCATGGTGAAGGGCCACGCTCCGCCTTTCTCCGGCGCCAGTGACAGTATAGACAAGGCTGGCTACAGCGACCCGGCCAATGAATCTTCCCTGTTGATCAATGCTGTACTGAAACAGCCTTTCCCACCCATATCGCTGCCTAAAAAGGAATACATGGAAAACGCCAAGAAGATATGGGAAGAGTTGGGACTCCCCGAATTAAAGCCGGCCAGCCCGTGGTATGGATATTCATTGGGGCAATGGGATGAGGAATTGGAAGCGGAAGCCGATTTAGCTGTTAGAGGAGAGCATTATAAAACCGGCGATAAACTTAACGCTATGCAAGTAAAAGCGGAATAAACCATCCGCAGGTAAGATAAATAATTTTTTCAGGGGTGCCCCTGGCAATTAAAAAACCTCATGGTAATTAGCCGTGAGGTTTTTGGTTTACGTTTTGCGAAGGCACAAGAACCGTTTGTTTTTTTACATCAATGATTCCGGATGGTGTTATCCTGATCCGGGGTAAAGAGTCGGCAACCAGGAACCTAATCGTATAGAGAAAGTCATGATATGGATAACCCAGACCTCTGACTTTTTCCTCAAGCTCGACAATTTGATCGCCGATGATTTGGAAAGAATTTATACTACTCATCATGCCTCCCAAATCGAGGGGCATCCTGAAGATGTTTTCCCGACCGGCATATAAAACAATTCCACCGTTCATTTTAGCTACTTCCACGGCAGCTTTAGACATCAAGGCATGTTCTTTGCCCATTACCAACAGGCAAAAGGGGTTGTTAAAGGTAGTGGCAAAGGCGTCAAATTGCCCGATACCGCTAATAAATCCGTTGATGATCCGGTTTCCGCGGCGGTCAATAACTGTGCAGTATAATATGTCGTCATGGCGGGCCAAGAATCCTGCACGGGGATGAATAAGCTGGTCTTGTTTTCTGGTTATAGCGGCGGAAACCAGTTTTATTACCGGAAATACCATTGGTTCTTGGGCTGGAATTTTAAACAGGTTCGGATCATCAACCAGATACGACCAGGGTAAATCTGTCTTCGGCCATATTTTACCCCAGTCAGGGGCAGTTAACGGGGTAATTACTTTTCCATCCTTTACAGCCAGTTTGCCTTTGGCGATTACCATTTGTGGGGCGAAATTTTTCAAATCCGGCAGCAGCAGGATATCCGCCTGCCGCCCGGGAGCAATTGAGCCCAATTCCTTATCCAACCCCAGATAAGTGGCAGCATTTAGAGTAGTGATTTGTAAAGCCGTGACCGGTTTTACCCCGCCCGCTACGGCGATCCGCAACATCCCGTCCAAAAGGCCTTCTCGCACAATTAGACCCGGACTGGGCCCATCATTTGTAAATAACATCTTTTTAGTGTCTAAATGCATATCTGTAATAACATCCAATAAATTTGGCAGGTCTGGGCGCAGCGAACTATGACGCAGCATTGTCCAAAAACCCAATCTTAACCTTTGTTGGGCCTCTTCCGCATTAATTGCCTCGTGGCAAGACTCTACTCCGATTGCGGCGATGGGGTTTAATTTATCATAAGAACAGCCTGCGGTATGCCCTTCAATACCTAAGCGATGCTCTAGAGCGAGAGAAATCTTTTCAAGCACTTCCCGGTTTCCCTCAATTATTAACGGCCAGTGTGTAATTTCAGCAGTTTTTATGATATGTTCATCTTGAAAAAGTTCTTTTAAATTTTCAATTGAAAACAAAGCCTGGTAATCAGGGTCACGTGTAGGGAACACCGGGCGGGCCGTCCATAGGAGTCTGACCGGTAAATCGTCCAAAGTATTGATCATTTTTAAGAAACCTGTTATGCCTAATCGCAAAACCAAAAAGAGGTTGTCGCAAGTCAGCGTGGTAATTCCCCTTCGTAACGCATCTTCCGCTATACATACGGGATTATAAGCTATGCAAGGGTGAAAATGGGGTTCAATCAAAGCAGGGCAGAGATAATATCCGTCAGCATTAATTACTGTTGTATCATTTCCCACCATATCTCTGCTTTGACCGACATAGGCAATTCGATCCCGGCATATGGCAATGTTGGCCGGATAGATTTCTCCCGTAAAAACATTAATTAAATTACCGTTTTCCAGGTACATGGAAGCTTCTTGCCGGCCCGTGGCCACTGCCAGTAAATTGCTGATATCGTGAGGACCAAACATTAAAATCACCCATTTTTCTTATTCACGCAAGATTAACAACATTTTCAACAGGTTGAAGTGTTTCTTCTATAGCCCTTAGAGGCTGTTTTTAATCGTTGATTTATCGTGATCTAAATTCCCGCAATCTGGTATGTTCCACAAGAAAGTCAAGAGTCTTTATTGTAAACACCTTTCCCCGTGTGGCAAATAAGAGCTTTTTCATGTCCTCGCGGCGGACGCCAAAACCCCGTCCGCCAATGCACGCGATAACTTCAAATTTGGGTAAATCGCTGATAGTGTTTGTTGAGCTAATTGAGGCAAGGTGCTGAACGCGAGTGACCTTGTCCCTTGCCGTACCGTCATCTTCGGTAATTTTTGCTTCAATGACAACCTGGGGATTAAATTCGCTGGGGATGATAAAATCCGGCGCCTGGTCAAATCCTGGAATTCGTTCTGCCCGTTTTGTTTTTCTGTAGCTTACACCCGCCTTGGCAAGCACATCCTCAATGGCTGATTCCAGGCTATCACCTACCAGTTCTGAAACTGAATCTCTGTGTCCGGCAAAGGGCCGGCCCAGAAAACGTTCATATAAAAGCATGGCATAAGGCACCCCCATGCTTGATAGCGCTCTAATGGCAGTTGGACCGGAGCTTGTATCTGCCTTATCCAAACGATGAATTTTATTCGGCTCAACCTCGGGAACCGGCGAATTAAGCAACTGGCAGGCTGTTTCCACCAGCTCTTTCACTCTGTCCTTTGAAGCTTCACCGCTTAAGGGAGCTGAAGGATTCATGCGTATATTGCGGTCTAAAGTGCGAACAAACCCTTGAGTCACGCTGACGCCTGTCCGTTGTGTTGTAACATATGCCCATTCAGGCGGAGTGAACCCAAGCATTGTCCGCAGGACAATAATAATCATGGGACTTTGGAACGCTGCCTCTGTTATCGGACCGGGATCGATGTTTTGGAATCCGCTTGTAACATATTTTAGATATTCATATCCTTTTTCAAATACAGGATAATCAATAAACCCTTCACCTTTGGGCAAAACAAGGAACTCCGACTCCAGACAGGAGAAGACGGCGGAGATGTATACGTCGGGATTGGCCTCCAGTTCGGAAAAAGCAACTTCAAAAGGATACTTCATCATTTTCTCCTCCACCGTAATATTCTTGTTGTTCGCGGATCTGGGAAGTTCGGCGGGTGGGAGCGCTTAATAAATCGTCCGTTAGGTGCTTTTCAATACCTGACCATCCGCCAAGTTTATCTATGGCCCGGACAACAGATTCCATCTTATTTTTAACTGATGAATCAACAAACCAGTTTTTTCGTAAGCTCCAGATGGCCAAACGCACCAGGTGACCGTAAGCAATACAGCGCATGTCGCCTTTTGTTAGTTTGATATTAGCGGAACGTAGAAGTACAATTTCATCTTCAATTAACTTAGCAATCTCTTGCGGTGTGAACACCAGTATGCGTTTGGGGACGGAACCGGTGGAGCGACAGACAAAAACTGTGTCAATGATAGACGAGCCTGTACCGTTGATATGAATGGAAGCACCCATTTCCGCCGGGCAGGGGAGCGAGGCTGAACATGTCAATCCCGCGTCAAGAATTGCCACTGCCACAGGTAAATAGGCTTCGATTGTATTGTGATGATAGGTAAAGGTCAGAGGTGCTCCCCGCTTTAATGCGTGGGCCATTTTAACGAAGACCGCGGATATTCCTTCAGTAAAATGCGGCAATCCGCGCTCCAAGGTTATGTTGCCGGTTAATTCATTTTTATCTCTTGTTGAATGTTTATGAAAAACGCCGTCGGCGCCGGTGGCCAGTCGACGCAGCCAAACATAGCAAAAGTCCATCAGCTCAGCATATTGAACGTTGGCATAATACGGAGGATCAGTCAGCACAGCGTCTAAAGATTCAGGAGACAAATCAGCAAAGGTTGAACTGCAGCAATGAAGTTCAATGTTTCTTTTATCTCCAATCCATTCGCCTTTGATTGCAACCTGCACTTTGCGACCGTTTTGGTGCCGGATCTCAAATGGATTTTCACAGTAGGCCTTGGCACGTTCATACTTGGAAACAATGTTTGACCAGCCACCGCTGCCTATATTTGAGCCTTTATATCCGTTTGGAATACCGAGCAGGTTTGATTCACACTGTATAAGGCCGACCGGAAAACCGTGTACTGAAAAAATGTCTAATGACTTCAATGCCATTACATCGTAACGGCAAAGCATATTTTGATAACGAAGCAGGTCGGATAGATTTGTCGCCAGCGCGTTGCGTATTTTTTCGTCCGCATACCCGGCTATAAACCGGCAGCTCAGCTCCAACCCCAATAGTTGCCGCTCATTAAACATTTCGTTGTAACGACGGTATCCCCACCGATGAAGGCGGCCAGTTTCATCACCGGACGGTATTTCGTCGTCTGGTATATAACTTGGTGACAACTGTGTCCATAATTTTGATGCTTCTTTGTATTTAAATAAATCTTCTTGGTCGGGCTTTTTAAAAAATCGGCCCCGATGATTGGGTTTGCAAGCAGGACAATGGTATTCTATTGCCACCATGCGATGTTCAGGCGCCCCATGTGAAGCGTTGGGATAAACATTTACTTTGCCGCAGCTGGGACACTGGCAGCGATTATGACTTGCCCGGCCCTTGAATTGCAAAATTGTGGCACAGGCATGACAAATCCCCGGCTTATTCCGCTCTTCCACCTCATTTAACTCGCCGCATACCGGGCAAATGAGGACGTTTTTGGGATGGCGCCGGTTTGCGGCCAGCAAATACCCGGGAAATAAATCAATTGTTTCTCCACATTCTCTGCAGCCGAGAGTTTTAACCCAAATGAAATACTTGACGCGGGCATCGGGAGAACCGCACTTAGTGCACGTGGTTTTATAAAAAGAACCGACTTCCTTTTCCAGGCACTTTTGCAAGGATGCCGCCGCTTCGCGGTAGGCTTGCAGATCCAAGTGTCCAATCTCCTGGCGCACAATCCAATAAGACATTGGATTAATATCAAAGCCAACGATATCACACCCAAGCCGGTTGGCTTCAATGAGAGGGGTGCCGCCGCCCATGAAGGGGTCAGCTATTTTAAGGCCTCTAAAATTGTGGGCTTTATAAAAATTGTCCTTTAAACTGCCTTCAGCAAATTCAGACAACAAAAGCCCGCGGAACAAAGTACCGGGGCGCCTGGCAAACCATTTATGTACCGCAATGATTGGACGGTAGTTTTGCTGAATTTGCTTTTCATGCAGGGCCAAGTCAGCAATAAACGGAATGTCAAATTTTTTCTCAATCATTTTTTCACCATTTCACCCGAACAATGCCATTAAAATAAAAATAGTATTCGCTTAACTGCATCGGCTTTCCTGCAACAGTTAAGCGGAATAACACAGCCTGACCCTGATTTAAAGGAAACATGGGTAAGGTGTTGAAATATATATGCATCATGGGAGAAGGGGGAATAAACCTTGCCTCTGTTGAGGGCCGGCGGTAATGACTTTAACTGCAAGGCGGTGCTGTTCGACAAGGACGGCACTTTAATTGATTTCAAATATATGTGGCTGGAATGGTCCCGGTATGTGATTGATGAAATATCTGCGGCTGCCGTGTTGAACGCCGTCCAGCGCGGTATGCTGGAACGGGCCATGGGTATCGACCTGGCCGCCTGGCATGTGGACCCCAAAGGCCCGCTGGCCGGGGGCAGCATGACCGGAATGCGGGAATCCATGCTCCGGATGCTGCAGGCCATCGGCATGGGTGAGCATGAGTCCGACAGTTTGCTGCATAACGTGATCCAAAAATCCGAAGACGCTATGGATTGGGAAAAATTGGCGACACCCGTTCCCGGCCTGCATGAATTGATGGATAAGCTGCACGGCAGGGGTTTTAAACTGGCCGTGGTCACCGCCGATTCATCCGGCCGGGCCAGGATTTCCCTGACCGCGCTTAAGCTGATTGATTGTTTTGACGTGGTGGTGGGGGCCGACAATGTAAAAAAAAGCAAGCCCGCCCCGGACATGGCCCTTTTGGCCTGCCGGGAACTGGGCGTGGAGCCGGGCCGGGCGGTGGTGGTGGGGGATACGCCCCGGGATATTGTGATGGCCAGAGACGCCGGTGCCTGCGGCATCGGCGTTCTTTCCGGGGTCAGTACCCGGGAGCAGTTTACCGAGGTGCAGGCCGACGCGATCATCGGCTCGGTGGCGGACCTGGGGGTTTAACCGTTTTTCATGGCCAGCTCGCCCTGGAGCTGATCGATGAACTGGCGGGCGGCCCTGGGGGAGCGCCCGTTATGCCAGGATGACCAGTGCAGCGCCCGCCGCCTGAGTTCCTCCGGGGCGATGGTCAGCCCGCGCTGCCGGGCCAATCCGGCAACAATTTCAAGAAACAGCTCCTGGTTGGGGGTGGGGAAAATAACGGTAATCCCAAACCGGTCCGCCAGGGAAAGTTTCTCCTGCACCGAATCCATGGCCCGCACTTCGTCGCCTGCCGTGCCCGGGGTCCGGTCGGCAAAGGTTTCCCGCACCAGGTGCCGCCGGTTGGAAGTGGCGTAAACCAGCACGTTTTGCGGCCGTGCTTCCAGCCCGCCCTCCAGCAGTGCTTTAAAGTCTTTGTATTGGGTTTCGTTTTCTTCAAATGAGAGGTCGTCGATGAAAATGATATACCAATGATTACGATCCCGCAGCCTGGCCATTAGTTGCGGAAAATCCGCCAGCGCGTGCTTGGACAATTCCACCAGACGCAAACCTTCGGCACTGTATTCATGCAAAAGCGCTTTAACGGTGGATGACTTGCCGGTGCCGCGGTCACCGTATAAAAGGATGTTGTTGGCGGGATGTCCGTGCAGGAACTGCACCGTATTGCTGATGATTTCCTCCCTCACTTTGTCGTAACTCACCAGATCGGACAATGTTACCGGGTCGGGCCGGTTGATGCCCGTCAGCATTCCGTCCTGCCATTTGTAAGCCTCATAGCGCGCTAAAATGCCGCATCCGTATTCGGAGTAATGCCGGGCCAGCGGCAGGGCAAACTCGTCCCAGCTTTCAGCGGCGGCCAACTGTTTTTTAAACTCCAGGCGCCGGGCCGTAATCCCGAAGGGCTTGTCCTGCGCCGGGGCCGATGCCGCCCACAGGGGCAGCGCTTCCGGAAGCAGTGAAAGCGGGTGCCCGGGCAGCCGGTGCGCGGTGGCATCCAGGACCGCCGCCGCACTTGTGTCGAAGGCCAGGCGGAGAATGGCCAGGTCTCTTTTAACTGCGTCCAAAAGGCCGGTAAAACGGCGGCCCGGCGCAAAGGCCGCCCGGCTGAAGGCGTTTTCGTCGTCAAGGATCAGGTCCAGCAAATGGTTTTGCCAGGGGTCCGTCCCGGCCATGGGGTTTTCGGTGTTCGCCAGCAGGTTGTAAAGCATACCGTAAGTATGGGCGGGATGAACCGTGCCCGGGGGAGCTGTCAGAGCCGCCAGGTGATCCATGTAACACCGGACTATGGGATCGTCAAGCAGGTTCCGGAAAACGGCCAGGCTGCGCAGGGCATCGTTGATATGACGGATGTTGTTCAATATGGCACCTCTTATACTGTGTTATACAGATATTATACTGCTCAATACCAAAAGAACAACACCGCCATCAAGGTTATTATTCCCGCCAGGGACAACAGGGACATGTAATTGCCCAACCGGAACATTTTTTTCAGTATGGACATTTCGTTATTGATATGATTTACATACTCATCCAACCGCTGCTCCTTTTTCAAAGACTCGGTGTCGATGTGTTCCTTTAAAGAGGTGATCTCTTTTTCCAGCCGGCTGAATTTGCGCTCGGCCGGCAGAATCAGCCCGTCTTTAAAGGAACGGGCCAGGGAACCGGTCAGCTCGGGGTTGACGTCTTCCATGGTCATCTCGCAAAGCTTGCCCACCGGTCACGCACCTCCCGAGGCCTGGTTGATGGCGTCTCTGATGGAGGTAAGGACCAGCAGGGGAATTTCATCAACTTTTTGCTCCAGCCGGATGACCCGTTCTTTTAAATCCTCTATTCCGGCCCGGTCCGTTTTTTTCATCTCCTCCAGCACCGTTAACAGCCTGCTGTTTTCATTCAATACCGGCCGGACGAATTTATTCTGCAGGCCCTTTAAAATGTCGCCGAGGATGTCCTGCAGTTCATCGTTTTGGTCCCTGGCCGGCGCGTTTGCAGACGGCATAAATACTACCTCCATTCATTGTTTTTTAAGAAATACGAAATTCAGTAATCAGAATTCTGTGCATGTATTTTAACTCCTGACTCCTGAATTCTGACTCCTGACTCCTTGCCTAAATCTTCTTCAGCGCCCGGTTAAAAGACTCCAGAAACCTGCGCATGTCCCTGTTCTGTTTGTCGTCCATCGCCGCGGCAAGCTCCTGCAGCAGGTCGCGCTTGATTTCCGTGCCGGTGCTGTTGCTCACTTCTTTAATAATTTTTTTTAACCTGTCATCCAGTGCCCTGGCGTTTTCCATTGGCTTTCCCTCCCGGGGTGATGATTTCCCTTTCCAGGTTCTCCAGCTCGCGGGCGTATTTGGCCGCGGCTCTAACCAGCGGCAGCCCGGCATTGTCCTTTTGCCGCCTCAACGTAACTGTGCCCGCATTTCGCATGACCACTTCCATATCCCGCTGCAAATACTCGTTTGGCCCGGACAAAGAGGGGAGAGAGGATTTTTTTTCTTCCGCCAGGCCCGCCAGCGCCGACCTGGCCCGCCGGATTACGTCACTGTAATGATCGGCGCAGCGTGACGCCCAGATGCGTTCCTTCAAATCTGCGGTCAGGTGGTTTAAAGCCCGCCCGTCCCTGCCTGTAAGGGCGTCCAGGGCGGAAATCAGATAAATCCCGGCCGGGTCCGGCGTCCCCCGGGAGCGGGTCAGGTTGGCACGCAGGTAATTGAGCACCCGTTCTTTTTCCCGCTCATTCAGGGCGTCGGCAAAGTTAACAATGATATAAAGCTTACCGGTATTGCCTGCGGAATCGCTGAGCGCCCCGGAGATAATGTTGTAGGCGCCCAGGTCCGGTTTGGTCAGAATGTGTTTGCCGTTCAGGAAAAACAAGAAGCAGTCTGAATCGGGCAGGTGGCGGGTGGTGATTTCCCGGTGCCGGTGATAAACCGAGTCCAGACCGGGTGTATCCAGGAAATCGGCGGTGCGCAGTATCTCGGCGGGGTGGCTGATTTCAATTTCCTCCACCCGCAGGGCCCGGTGCGAACCTACTGTCTGTTCCAGCATTTGCAGGCCGGTTTCGCTGGTCAGGTCGAGCTCGATGCTGTCCCGGCGCGGGAAATGCACGATATAGCCGTCGGCCTGCCCGCCGCGGTGAAAACTGGCCAGGGGGATGCGCTTGAACAATGATTTCCACGGTTTGCCGCCCTTTTTGGAGCGTTGTTTGACCCGGGCGAAGGTTTCCTTGAGCATTTCCAGCTCCAAAAGCAGTTCATCCGGGGAGACGCTTGAGCTGCGGCCTTTTTTCAGCTTTTCCAGCGCGCTGATTCCGCCGCGCAGTTCAGGATCGGTCAGCCACGATTCAAGCACTTCCAATTCATGACGGCAGATAACGGCATGTTTGTTTTCCACGCAATGAGTGGCCATGGCGACCCGGCCGGCAAATTTGACTACCGCTCTCTTCCTGTCGCCGTGACGAAGCCGGGTGATAGTGAATGTGGTGGGACGGTTTTTCGCCGGCAGCAGGTTTTCACCCAGCAGGGCGTTGAAAAATGTTGTTTTGCCGGTGGAAAAACCCCCGGCGGCGGTAACCAGGTACCGTTCCCCGTTCAATTCCCGGGCCAGCGTATGCAGCAGCGCCGTGGCTGCACCGGCGGACTGTAATGCCGGGTCTCCGGCGGCCCTGTTAAGCAGGGATTTAATCCTGTTTCTGATCACAGCGGGATCAGGCGCTTTTCCCGGGGCCGGGCTGACGGCGGACCGATCCGGCAGTTCCTCTTCCGGCCTGATGAGGTCGGCTGCGGAATCATTTATTTGCCTGGCCACCAGGGGTAGAGTGTTGATTATGGTACCCCCCTGAATAACTTTTGCGGCGGCCTGGCCGGCCTCCCAGAAGCGGAGCAGAAAAGAGGTTTCGTCTTTTTCCCGCAGGGAAGCGGCGGTCAACTCAGGTATCCGGCGGTCCAGTTCATTAAGCTTTGCGCCGACCCGGTCGATCACCGCCTCGGCGGCCCGGGCCTGGATGAACAAGCGGAACCGCCGTACTGCTTCCCGGTCCAGGGTGTCGGTGACATACACCCGGATTTCCCGGGCGCAAATTTCCCGCAAAACCCGGCGGGATTCGGTAAGGGAGGTGCCGTCGAAGCGGCCCAGGTTGCGGTTAATCCAGAAAGAGAGCTTATCCGCCCCTTTTAATTCAATCAACCGGCCGATAAATTTCCGGTCCGCCTCACCCGGCCCACGCTGGTGCAGCAGATAAACAATGTGGTCTGCTGCGGCAAGCTGAGCGGGCGGGACGTCCGCGCCCGCGGCGTCGAACCCCGGGGTGTCCACCAGGCGCATTCCGCGCAGCAGTTCGTGGTTTGAAACTATTTCCACTTCCAGCACCCGCCGGGCCAGGGCATCTTTGCTTTGGGACAGCGATTGAAGCTCCACCATGTTTAAATCTTTAATCCGGCCGTCTGCCAGCCGGGCGGTAATAGAAAACAGTTCCCCGTAATTGAAAATGACCGGCACGCTGGTGGCCGGCAGTATGTCCACAGGGGATACGTCCTGCTCCAGGAGACTGTTGACCATGGTTGACTTACCGCTGTTATACGGTCCCGCCAGAGCCACCGCCGGCAGCTCTCCGGCGGACAGGTACATGTTTGCCAGGGAGTCAACGCGGTTAAAATAGTCTTTTAATTTACTCATAGCGCCCCCTCCGGGGTCAAGGTCGTCTTGTAGGGATTATATTAAGAGCCTGTTTCCATTATGACAGCTATCGCATATGGAGGTTGAAGTTGGAGGTTGGAAAAGAAGAATTATTTGGGGGATTGGAGGATATTTATTTCCTTTTGTACGTGTTGTTCGGCCAGGCGGAAGAAATCGGCCAGGTCGTTTTCCACGTGGCCGGCGGCGGCTTCGATCAGGTGCGCCACCTTGGCGGTATTGATGTTGATCTGGTGCTTGGCGTACATTTGGATACGGTACATCCCGGCCAGTGATTCGGGGGTGGCCCGGTATACTTCTATGTAACCGGGAAAAGAGGCGATGCGGTTTTTCAAACGTTCGCCGTTGCCGGTGACGGCGGACAGCACGGTGCTCAGGTGGTCAATCAGGGCATGGTTGTTAAACGCCCGGCGCAGGATCTGGCCGTATTGATCCCGGCGGCTTATTTTCATTTCGATGCCCATTTCCACAATGTTATGCGCCTTCCACAAACCCATGCGCTCGGGCAGGTTGCAGGCTTCAATGGTCTGTTTCACCAAGTTCCGGCCTTTTTCAAAGCAATAACCCCGCTCAAATCCGGGGTACTTTTCATCGCCGAAATAATCCAGTCCCCGGGGGGAAATGCCGTGAGTAACGGCGCCCAGGGCAAAGTCGGTGAGTTCTTCGCTGTCCCGGAACATCCTGAGCAATTCAAGCCCCAGGCTGTGCGCCCTGGCATGTTCAACGCCGGCGCCGACCATCATGTCGGGGAATATACTGCCCAGGGTGATGGCGTCGGAGCGGCGGCCCAATACCGTTTCGGCAAAGTAAACGTGGGTTTGCGGAAACAATACATCTCCCCCTTATAATGTGGTATTATAATATGCGGGTATACAAAATTTGCCGGGAGCGCTTATGAAACAATCTTTTTTTAAAGCTTCTTCAATTTTACTGGTCCTTTTCGTGGCCAGCCGGGTGCTGGGTTTTGTGCGGGAGCAAATTATCGCCGCGCTTTTAGGCACTTCGGCCCAATCCGACGCCTTTATTGTGGCGGCCACCATACCCTTTACCTTCTCTTTTATCATCGGCACCTCCGCGGGTAACGCGCTGCTGCCGGTCTACACGGGACGCTTGAAAAGTGAAGACGGTGCCCGGCTGGCCTCCACGGTTTTTTATCTCACGTCCGCCTTCGTGGCGGTGCTGACTCTTTTGGGGCTGGCATTCACCCCGGCGGTGGTCGATCTGCTGGCGCCTGGTTTCACCGGCGACGCCCGGCAGTTGGCGGTGCTTTGTACCAGAATAATGCTCCCGTCAATGCTTTTTTTAACCATGGGCTTTACGGCCAAGGCCGTGCTCAACGCGCACCGTGAATTCGCGGTCCCGGCCTGGGCGCCGGTTTGGCAGAACGTGGTATTTATCCTTTTAATCCTGCCGCTGGGCGCATTTATGGGCCCGGGGCTGGCCTGGTGTACCCTGGCCGGGGCGCTGGTGTTTTATATTTATAACCTGCCCGCCATGGGCCGGGCCGGGGTGCCGCCGCGTCCGCTGATCAACTGGCGGGACCCCGATGTACGCCTGGTGTTGATGATGACTGTGCCCGTGGTTATGACTACCCTGGTGACCCGGGGATTTGTGTTTTTGGATCGCTGGTTCGGCTCGCACTTAAACGAGGGCAGCATTGCGGCCTTAAGCTTTGCCAACCGGGTGCGTGAACTGCCTTACGGGCTGTTTGTCGCCGTGATCTCCACCGTTTTGTTTCCCGCCCTGGCCGCCGCCGTGAGCCGCAACGACATGGCCACGCTGCGTGAAAGGACGGCTACGGGGCTGCGCCTGGCGGGACTGGTTACGTACCCTTGCACGGCGCTGCTGCTTGTGCTGGCCGCGCCGGTGGTGCGTCTGTTGTTTGAACGGGGCGCTTTTACCCCGGATGCCACCGTTGCCACCGCCACGGCGCTGTTCTTTTATGCTGTTTCCGTGGCCGCCATGTCCGCCAACTCGGTGCTGACTTACACATTTTTAAGCCTCCGGAACGTTTGGCTGCCCCTGTGGGTCGGGCTGGCCGGCCTGGGGCTCAATATTATCCTGGATTACCGGTTGGTTGAGCAGATGGGGCATAACGGGCTGGCCCTGGGCAATACCGCGGGGTTTGCCCTTACCACCCTGCTGTTTTTATTGCTGCTGCACCGGCGGGTGCCCGGATTTCCCTGGCGCAAACAGGCGCTGGAACAGCTTAAAATTCTGGCCGGCGCCCTGGCCTTTGCCGCGGTGCTGCGGTTGACCGCGGTTGCAGCCGGACTTTTTAACCCGGACCTTGCGCTGCCGGGACAATTGCTTGGCCTGACCCTGGCGGTGGGTTTGGCCGGCGCCGTTTATTTGGCGGTCCTGTTGTTATTGAACGTGGAGGAGGTCTCCGCCTTCACAAAAAGATTTAGAAAATAATTATAAAATGGTATTGTCCAAACCATAATATTATAATATAGTATTTTTCAAAAGGAAATTGGGGGTGTTACCTGTTGAGCGAGATGAATAAATATGAAGACCCCGCCAAATTGCTTAAAGCCCTGGCTCATCCCACCCGTTTGTGCATTGTGGCGGGTTTGCTGAGCGGTCCCTGCAACGTAAATAAAATAAAGGACTGTTTAAACCTGCCCCAATCCACGGTATCTCAGCAGTTGGCCATATTGCGCGCCCAGGGCATTGTGGGCGGGGTACGCAACGGAACCGAAGTGTTTTACCGGGTTACCGACGACAGAGCCGAACAGCTCGTTAAGGTGCTGCTGGGCGAAAATCCCGCGGTATTTGGATAGACGCGGGATTCCATTTAACGGCCAAAATGCTTTAGCGCTTTTTTTCCGCCCAGATAGTCGAATTTTTTCCCCTGCCGGGTATCATCTTCTTCCATCAGGCGTTCCAGCTCGGTTTTCACCTTCCACCAGCTGGCGCCCCAGTTGCAAAAAAGAACTTCCCGCGGTCCCTTGCCCACCAAACGCTGAATTACTACCTCCGGGTCCAGGTGCTCAAGAAAGGTAATGATTCTGCGCACATATTCCTCCAGCGAAATAATCCGCAGTTCGCCCCTTTGGTACATGTCGCCCAGTACCGTACCCCGCACCACGTACAGAGAGTGCAGTTTAACATAGCGTATACCCAGGGCTGAAATAACCTTGGCGTTTTCAATGACGTCGTCACCGTCGTCCCAGGGCAGGTTCAGGATCAGGTGCGCGCAAATTTCAAACCGCCGGCGGTGCACCCGCTGCACGGTATCCAGAAATTCGGCCAGGGTATGGCCCCGGTTTATTTTTTTTAAGGTATGATAATTTACCGTCTGCAGCCCCAGCTCGATGTTGATGTCGAGACCGCGCCGCCGGGCCGCCCCGGCAAGGATATCCAGGTGCTGCTCGCTTACGCAGTCGGGTCTGGTGGACACGGAAATGCCCACGATGTCCTCTTCTTCCGCCGCCATATCAATATTGGCGGCAAATTGGTCCGGGGGCAAGTAAGTGTTGGTAAAGGCCTGGAAGTAGGCGATAAACCTGTCGGCGCCAAACCGGCGGTGAAAGTATTCCTTGTTCCGGCTTAATTGTTCGCGCACCGAAAGGGAATTGGGCAGAGCGTCAAAACCGGACCCAGCCTCATCGCAAAATATGCAGCCGCCGTACCCGAGGGTGCCGTCCCGGTTGGGACATGTCCCCGGGAGATTAACCGGCAGCTTATAAACTTTGTGGCCGAACTTTTTAACCAGATGTTCGGAGTAGGAATTATACCTGTTTATGCCCATATCTCCACCAAATAAATTTTACGTCAATAGTATCACAAACCTTGAAAAAATCACAAGGGCAAAGTCAACTCCTAGATTTAAGGATATTTTAGTAATTTTTTTGTTACCGGAACTGATATATGAAACTTTTTGTCGAACATTTTCGTCAAAGTGATATATACATCAAAAGGCCAGGAGATGGGTCGAAAATGTCCGGCGAAAGAGTGCAAAAAGACAAAACAACAACCCGGTTCAAGGCGGCGGTATGGTCAACAGCCGCGGCGGTGGTGCTGGCCGTTGGCATCCTGGCTTGTTATTATTTGGCGCCCGTGGTAACCGCGGAGGCCATTGAAGTTGTACCCGGGATCAGCGTGCGGGGGGTGGACCTTTCCCGCCTGGAACGGCTTGAAGGTATCGAACGGCTGGCCGAATTGGAATCCAAAGTGCATGAAACCACCGTTAATCTTATGCTGGCCGGCTCCGGATACGAAGTTGCCCTGGGTGAGCTTGGCATTACCGTGGACCGGGACAAAACCATGGACCGGGCGCTGGCTGTGGGAAACGAACTGGGCGTTTTTAAACGCTGGTACGCCGGGATGCGGCACGTGGACCGTCCGCTGGATCCGGTGCTCAGCCTCGATGAATCGGTGCTGCGGCAGTATTGGCAGAAGCGGTTCGGCCCCCCGGAGCTGCAGGCCCGGGATGCTTACCTGAGAATAAACGCCGATGAACGGGTGGAAGTGGTTCCGTCAATTGACGGTTATGTTGTGGATTTTGATTTATTGACTGAAAGACTGGTCAATCCGTCTGTTCTTTTCGGTGACGCCGCCGTTGACGTGCCGGTGCGGCTCATCCAACCGGAGGTAACCACTGAACAGGTGCGCCGGTGGGGCGTAACCGGACTGATGGCTGAATTTACCACCCGCTTCAATCCGGATCAGGTCGACCGCAATCACAATATCGCCACTGCCGCCGTTAAACTGGACGGATGGATGGTCGGACCCGGCGAGGTGTTCTCATTCAACGAGGTGGTGGGCTCCCGGGGGCTCGAGCAGGGATACCGGATGGCCAATGTCATTGTGGGCAATAAGCTGGAGGAGGATCTGGGCGGCGGCGTGTGCCAGGTGTCCACCACGCTTTATAACGCCGTGCTGCTGGCCGATCTGGCGGTGGAACAGCGCAGCAATCACAGCATACCGGTGAGCTATGTGCCCGTGGGCCGGGATGCCGCGGTGGCTTATGATTACCTGGATTTTAAATTTAAAAACGTCCTGGACAGTCATGTGCTGATTAAAACCTTTATCGGGAGCGATAGCCTGACGGTAAAAATATATGGCGCCCCAGACCCGCACAAGCAGGTGCAGATAGAAAGCCGGGTCACCAAGACCATTGAACCGGAAACGGTTTATGAGATAGATCCCGCTGTGGAACCGGGCGCCCAAAAAGTTGTGCAAAAGGGGACCAGCGGATACATTGCCGCGGCGGAGCGGCTGGTGCTGGTTGACGGCCGGGAAGCAAGAAGGGAGCCGCTTTTCGACAGTAAGTACAAACCGGTGGAACAAATAATTGCGGTGCACAGCAAAGCGGACATTCCCGGGGCCGGTTTAGCGGAAGAACCGCCGTCCGCTGACGACAGCGCCGCCGATGAGCCTGCCGGCGATAACCCGGATCATGACGGGGCGACGATTTGAGCTATTTCCTTCTGAAAGAAAAACGTCCGGTCTTCATATCGAAGCCGGATGTTTTCTTTTTTACCATTATTTAATTTAAATGACTGTTAATTTTATGGGTAAATGGTAGAATAATGTTATTATCTCATAAGGGAGGAATAAGCGGCATGGAAAGTAAGGTAGTTTATTTTGAAAGCATTAGCCCGGATAACACCGAGGTAACCTTAAAATTAGCACAAGAAAGATTGAATTCCCTGGGGATTAAAAAGCTGGTGCTGGCTTCCACCTTTGGCGCGACAGCGACGAAAGCAATGGAATTCTTTAAAGGCGCCGGGGTTAAATTGGTTGTTATACCTCATCAGTTTGGTTTTTTAAGAAAAGAAAACCCATTCCCGCAAGACTTAATCAACACATTAAAAGACGCCGGCCATGAAGTCCATTTTGGAACCATGCTGTTCCATACCGACAACTTTTATGGCTCCAACACTGCCGCAGCTATGGCCAACCTGTTGCGCTGCTTTAGTCAGGGGGTCAAGGTATGCTTTGAAATAACCCTCATGGCGGCAGACGCTGGTTTGCTGAAAACCGGAGAACAGGTAATCGCAGTGGCGGGGACGGGACGGGGTTCAGATACGGCACTGGTTATGCAGGCCGCTACTTCGCAAAATCTTAAAAAGCTCAGAGTAAATGAAATAATATGTAAGCCTTTGAACCCGTTAAATATAGAAGAGTTAAAAGAATGGGAAAAGGAAAAGTCGCTCGAAAAGTCGGCGCAGAAATAGGGAAGCCCCCCATGGTCTAGCGCATGGGGGGCGAGTAAGCGGCGGAAATGCTCTGGTACATGGAATCGTCGCGCTGGATGCCGGTCCAGGTAATGCCGGTGACGGCGCCTCTTTCACGTTTGGCCATGTATAGCAGCAGGTCCAGCACCCGGCAGGAATACCCCCACTCGTTGTCGTACCAGGCCAGCACCTTAATCAGGCTGCCGTCCATCACCATGGTGGACGGGCCGTCCACGATGACCGAATGCGGATCACCGTAATAGTCTTTGGATACCAACGGAGCGTCACTGTAGGCCATAATGCCCTTCAATTCGCTGTCGGCGGCCCTGCGGAGCGCCTCGTTGATTTCTTCCGGCGAGGTTGATTTTTCCACCACGCAGACCAAATCAACCACCGACACGTTCGGCGTGGGTACCCGCAGGGCCAGGCCGTTAAGCTTGCCCGCCAGTTCGGGAAGCACCAGCCCCACCGCCTTGGCGGCGCCGGTGGTGGTGGGGATGATGGAAACTCCGGCGGCCCTGGCCCGGCGCAGATCCTTGTGCGGCAGATCCAAAATTTGCTGGTCGTTGGTATAGGAGTGCGCCGTGGTCATCATCCCGTGTTTGATGACAAATTGCCGGTGCAGCACCTTGGCCACCGGGGCCAGGCAGTTGGTGGTGCAGGAAGCGTTGGATACAATATTGTGTTTGCCCGGGTCATAGGTTTCATGATTGACGCCCATAACTATGGTGGCGTCCACGTTTTTGCCCGGGGCGCTGATCACAACCTTGCGGACCCCGGCCCGCAGGTGGGCGGAGGCTTCCTCACCCTTGGTGAACCGCCCGGTGGATTCAATCACCATGTCCGTACCCAACTCGCCCCACGGCAGAGCCGCCGGGTCGCGCTCGGCAAACACCCGCACTTTTTTGCCGTTGACGGTAAAACCGCCTTCTTCAGCCCTGATATCGGCACTGAACACGCCGTGTACCGAGTCGTATTTTAACAGGTGGGCCAGCGTCCTGGCGTCGGTCAGGTCATTGACCGCCACCACTTCCACTTCCGGATTGTCGTGCGCGGCCCGGAAAACATTGCGCCCGATACGCCCAAAACCGTTAATGCCGATCTTGACAGTCATTTTTCAGCGGCAACTCCTTTCATAGCAAACAGCAGTTAAATAAAAGCCTTTAATGTAGTGTTGGCTGTTACCGTTTCCGGTATGACTGTCAATATATGCTTGCCAAACTTGTGGTCAAGGGTTGACTTGGCTGATAATAATAATATAATAATTGAGTGGTTTCCATTAACAAGGCCAAGGGAGAATCAGATATGGACAATGGTGAAGTAAACAGGGATCCCATTTATATGCTGGCGGCGTTGATTGAGATTTATCGCGGTATGAATGTCTATCTGCCCGAATTCGACCCGCAGATGGAAAGAGAAATTTTGCGCGACGTATTCTCCGCGGCTATAAGCTTCGCCCAATATGACGAGTCACGTCATGTGCTCAGCGAAGAGATTCACCGGAATATCAACGGGGAATCATCCGTCAGGAACCAGATAGAATTAACCAGGGACCAGTCGCCGGATGTCCTGAACGCCAAAATGGTGGCGGCTGCGCACTTGATCAAAACCCTGGAAGGAAATAAATTGGGTTTTTCTTGAAAATTCCTTTTGTTAAAGTAAAAAGTATGTTATAATTAAATCAATGAAACAGCCTATTATATAATTTAACAAAAATATAACATAATTTTTATCACATTTTAATTTTAGGGCAGTATAATGATTGTAATAACAAGGGAGGTGCAACAAATGGCCGCCGCAAAAAGAAATCAGATCTGCGACCAGTGCAGCAAGTGCATTTACCACTGGACCAACGGGTGCCCGGGATTATCCAGGTTCACCACCGAAAAATGCAAAAACATGAGCAGTTGATTCAGCCCCTACCGAAAATAGTAGGGGTTAATTATTTCTTCTTTTTTTGCATCTCTTCGGCCAGCATTTTGGCTATGCCGGAATCCTGCTTCTTGATCATGGCCAGGTACATGAACACATTGCCCGGGTACTCGATGTTTTTCTCCAGGATAGTGTTTTCCAGGCAGGTACGGGTCAGTGAAATAACGCAATCCGGGTTGTGGTTGTCCCGGCATTCCCGGCATTGCAGGCAGGTTTCCGCCAGGGCGGGCACAATATTATCCACGAAATAGGGTTTCATGTCCGATTGGGGTATATGCCCTCCGGAACCGGGAATATCAAGAATTCCCTTTTGCAACGCGAACTTCAGGGACCGGGAGGCAAACCCGATTATACATGTCGCCGGCTTACAATCGCCGGATTCAAAATGATCACATTCCAGGCATATTCTTTGCAGCGGTTTAATCATGGCCTCCAGGTCAACCAGCGCCGAAGATCTTATTTTACCGGTCATTTTTTATTCCTCCTTTCCAGATAAAAATGCCAGAAACTCAAGATCCGCCTGAACTTCCTGGGGAGCGAACATTCCCGCCGGCGGAACAAAACCCTCTATGCCCGCCCGGGCCACGGTGGCGGTCAATCGTTCCTTGGATTGAGCCAGTTTGGTGTATGCGGTCAAAACGTGATCAAGCAACTTGGAAACATCATTGCCGGTCAATTTTTCCGCCAAAAGCTGCCCGTGCAGCGGTTTTTTGGTGCTGCCCCGGCCGCCGATATAAACGTCGAAACAGTCCTTACCCCGGGCGATAACTCCGAAATCGGCGCACAGCGGGTCGGTACAGCCCCGCGAGCAGCCGGCCACCGCGATTTTGACGTCCTTTGGCATTTCCCGGCCCAGGTATTTTTGCTGCAAAGCGATGCCGAGGTCCAGCGCGTCACCCAAAGCCCGCTGGCAAAGCGCCGCGTTCCCGGCACAGGCCTTTACGGCCCGCACAACTCCCCCGTAGGGAGAGACAGCCAGATCGAGGGCGGGAAGACGGGACTCGAACCGGGCCAGATCTTCCTCATTTAACACGGCCACCACGGTTTGCCTGGTGGTCAGTTTCAGCCTGAACACCCCGTATTCCAGGGCGGCTTGTCCCAAACCGGCAAACTGCTCCGGGGTGAATACACCGCAGGCCGAGACTATGTTGACAGCGTACATGCCGTTGCTCTGCCTGAAAACAGCTTTGTTCAATTAAGTCATCCTCCTTTAATGTGCTTTATCGTCATCTGAAACAACCTTCTGCTTTAAATTAGCAGGGAATCTTTGCAAATACATAATAAATTTATTAATTAATTCTTAAAAACGAGGCACTTTTTTAACTTTTTGTCGAAACTTCCCAGAATAACACGAACGAAAGTTGTCCTGCGGAAAAAAAATTGTAGTATAATGGCACAGTAACCAAACAAGTAAAAACAGTATTTGGAAAAGGCAAACCTGTCGAAAGACGGGGACGCAAAGCCACGGGTCTAAAGCAGGAGCACTGCAACGACAGCCGGGTTACCGAAGGATACAGGCATAAAACATTAGACAGCTTACCCAGTTATAGACGCGTGGGTAAGCTTTTTTGTTTTTGAGCTATAAATACACATCACCAGAAAAAAAGGAGGCCCCACAATGCGCAATTTCTTTCCAACAATCATACTGGCAATAACCATGCTTTTCATTTTTCCCGCCGGCCCGGCGAGTGCCGCCTACCCTGCTCCAACAGGTAATAACATTGCCGGTGACAGGCAGGTTTACATGGCCTGGTACGAGGGCAGCTGGGAAATATTCATGCACGACATCGCCGGCGGCGAAATTACCAGAATCACGGATGAACCCCATACCCAGGGTTACCCCGACGTATGGGGCGACTATATAGTTTGGCAGGACAACCGCGACAACCCCGATCCCGACCTTGGCGGATTCAGCATTTACCTGTATGATATCAACACCCAAAACACCCAAAAAATATCCCCCGCCACCGGCTATAGCCACCAGGAGCCGCAAATAACGAACGGTAAAGTGGTCTGGACCGGCTATGATATTGGCAAAAGAGAAATTCATCTTTACGATATCGCCGGCGACAGCACCGAAGTAATCACCTCTACGTTAACCAACCCCACCGGACTGAAATTCGACGGCCAAACCGCCGCCTGGATTGACTTCCGCAACGGCGGCAACGACCTTTACGTCTACAACTCCGGCCGGGAAAAACAGGTTAGCTCCGGTCAGGATATCAACTTCCTGCTGGCGGTGGACAATGGCCGGGTGGCCTACGCCCAAAAGGACAACGGCTATTACCAGGTTAAACTGTATAACCCCGCTACAGGTGCAACCGAAACCCTCACTTCGGGCGCGGGCGACCACCTGCCCGTGGCCATGTCAGGCAATAATCTGCTCGTCTCATCAGACAGCGGCTTGGCGCTGTGGGATACCGCCACCGGCAACCATACTTCCCTCGACCTGGGTAACGTTAACCTGGACCAGTTACTGCTGCAAGGGAATCAAATAATCACAATCAAAGGAGTCAATATCACCAAACAACCGCTGCCGTCCATGCCAACCGGCTCTACAAATAAAAATGCCACGTTAGCGGAACTGCAGACCCTCGCTCCGGCAGAAGTGCTGATTAAACCGTCTGCATTCACAGACCTTAACGGCCATTGGTGCGCCGGTGAAGTACAAGTGCTGGTAGCCCACGGTATAGTAAACGGCTTTAGCGACAACACATTCAGGCCTGAACAAAAAATCACCCGGGCCGAGTTCGTATCTCTTCTGGCCAACTGTGACCGCGCGTCTATACAAGCCCAGGATAGCCAGGGATTTGCAGACGTACCGGCGGGCCACTGGGCCGCCGCGGCCATAGAGACTGCCCGGCGGAACGGCTGGGTGGGCGGCTACCCCGGCAACAAATTCATGCCCGGCAAGACCATTACCCGGGAAGAAATGACCGCCATGCTGATACGCTACAGCGGTGCTGAAACCGAACCGGGCGCCGGTCACCTGGCCGGCTTTACCGACCGGAATGATATCAGCCCGTGGGCTGAAGACGCCCTGAACACCGCCGTAAGTATGGGCTTGATAAGCGGCTATAACAACCGGCTAAACCCCGGCGCCGAAACCACCCGGGCCGAAGCATGCGTAATATTGTACCGGCTGCTGGAACAGCAAAAAAGAATCTAGTTATTAGGTAAAAATAAGTCCTTTCCAAGGAGGAAAAAAATGCAATCCATCAAACAACGTCTACCTTTAATAATACTAGGTTTTTTTCTGGCGGCTGCTTTAACAATACCGCTGCTGGCCAACGGCTTGGCCGGAGCCCGGGATGCCGACTCAACTCCCGTTAAATACATCAAATTCGAGCCCACGGTTTACGACCCCACCTCCGGGGATGATGTAAAAATACTGTGGAACTTTCAATTGCAGCATACCGCTTCGATTAAAATATTCAACCAGCAAAAAGAACTGGTGCGCACCCTGGTGGAAGCCAAAATATACCCCGGCGGCTACGTGCAAAGCTCGGAGACCTGGGACGGCGCCGACGACAGCGGGAACATAAGTGCCGGACGGCATCTATGAAGTGGTGGTTAGGCCGCTGCCGGGCGAGCCCGACTATTCCATGTACCCGTCCATCGGCAGCATTATAGTCAGCAGCAACCCCGCCGGCGGCATCAACATCGCACCCAACCTGGAAGGCGAGGGACCCAACGGAAATGAAGCCCGGGATACCTTTGTCGTTTACGGCCCCCTGGATGAAGATAATATCGTCGAAGTTAAAGTTAACGTAGATGGTGATATCAGGGAAGCCAACCTGTCCGGCAGCACCTGGACCCTGGATATTCAGCTGCGGGAATTTGAGCATGTTAAAATTACCGCCAAGAAATACGTGGAAGAAGAAAGAACCCGGACCAACCCTGACGGAACCGAAGAAGTTTATTATGTAATAGTTGAAAAGAATATCAGCGGTAAACTTGATTTATTGAAATACATCGTCAGACCCCAACAGCACCTGGACGAGATTGCCCGCCACTTTTACGGCGACTCCGGCAGATCTGAAAAAATTGCTGACGATAACGGCATCAGTGATATCTATGCCCTGGAAGAATACTGGCGCCTGTTAATCCATAACCCGTTGAACCACCTGCCCCCGGAGGAGCGGGAGCTTACTTTAAGTTTATTGGAACAATTCTCTTTTGGCCTGGTAACCATAGCTTGCAATGGTTCAGACGGCGACCCCGTCAATCTGGCCACCGGCAACTACATCCACCAGCATACCGACATCACCGTGTCCGGCGCTTTCCCCATCCGGTTCACCCGGTTTTACAACAGCCGGGACAGCTATGAAGGCCGCCTGGGCATCAACTGGCACCACAGTTTTGAACATCGGCTGTTGATCCGCCGCAGCGGCGACGTGGACGCAGTGTTCGCCGACGGCCACCGGGAGCATTACGAACTGGAGCAGAACACCTTCAAATCACCCGAAGGCGTGTTCAACACGCTCCGGCGCAACCATGACGACACCTACACCTTAGCAGAACCTAACGGCACAACCTACACCTTCAACCGCGGCGGGTTTCTTATAAAGATAACCGACCACAACGGTAATAACACCAACCTTACCTACAATGACCTGAAGCTGGCGGAAATCAGCACCGCCTCGGGCAGTCTGCGCCTGGACTACAACCGGGACGGCTTCATTGAAGAGATTACCGACCAGAGCGGCCGCAGTGTGGAGTACGACTACGACAACCTGGACCTAACCGCTTTCACCGGCCCTGACGGTGAAACCATCACCTATGATTACGACAGCGAACATCATTTAACCGAGGTTAAAAGCCCCCGGGGCGACGGCAGCTATGTTAACCAATACGACGACCTGGGCCGGGTAATTAAACAAACCGACCCCCGGCGCGGCATCTACACCTTTGATTATAATGACGCCGCCAAAACCACCACCATCACCGACCAACTGCAACGGGTCACCGTCAACCGGTACGACGACCGGCTGCGCATGATTGAAAAAACCGACCCCCTGGGCCAAACCGAATATTTCACTTATGACGATGACAACAACGTCACCTCGTATACCGATAAAAAGGGCTACACCTATGATTACCAATATGACCACCGGGGCAACGTGCTGCAAATCACCGACCCGCTGCAGCGGGTCACAAGGTTCAGTTACAACAGCCTGAACAAGCCCGTCCTGATGGTGCTGCCCGACAGCCGGGAGTACCACTATGACTACGACGACGCCGGCAACCTGTTAACCGCCACCGACCCCCTGGGCCGGGTCACGGAAATCATATACGATGACCGGGGTCTGGTTAAAACCATCAACCTGCCCGACGGGGCCGCCCTGTCCTTCGACCACGACGCCGCCGGCAACGTCCGGGAAATGGTGGACGCCCTGAACAACGCCACCCGGTTCGGCTACGACCAGGCCAACCGCGTCAAAAGCGTCACCGACCCCGAGGGCGCCACCACCGGGTTCGCCTACGACGGCAACAACAACACCACCCGGGTCACCGACTCCCAGGGCCGCAGTGTGTCTTACAACTACGACGACAACGGCGTGCTTAAAACCGTTACCGACCAGGAGAACCATACCACCACCTATTATTACAACGGCGCCGACCAGTTGGAAAGGATCGTCGACCCGCTGGGCCACGTCACCCGTTACCAGTACGACGTGCGGGGCAACGTTACGTCCATGACCGACGCCAACGGCCACCGCACGGAATACGCATACGACGAACTGGACCGGCTGGTTTCCGTCACCGACCCAGAGGGCAACACCACCGGATACGAATACGACGCCAACGACAACCTGATCAAGCAGACCGACCCCCGGGGCGCCGTAACAGAGTTTGATTACGACGAACTGAACCGGCTGGTTTCCGTCACCGACCCCCTGGACAACCTCACCGGGTACGAATACGACCTGGCCGGACGGCTGGTAACCATCACCGGCCCCCTGGGCCATGTTACCGCCTATGAGTACGACGACGCCGACCGGGTGGTCTCGGTAACAGACCCGCTGGGTAATACAGAGCAGTACAGCTACGACGAAATGGATCGCGTTCTCACCCACACCCTGCCCGGCGGCGCGGTGTGGCAAATGGAATACGACCACCTGGGCAACCTCACCGGCCTGACGGACCCTGAGGGGCATATGCGGAGCTGGGAGTACGACAAGAACAGCCTGGTTACCCGGGCCACCGACCCGCTGGGCCGGAGCACCGTATACGACTACGATCCCCTGGGCCGGCTGGAGACCATTACCGACGCCCTGGGACACAGCACACACTATGACTACACACCCCGGGGGCAGGTGGCCTCGGTCACCGACCCCAACGGCCATACCACCAGATATGCCTACGACAAGCTGATGCGCCTGGTGCGGGTCACCGATGCCGCAGGCCATGACACCAAGTACGACTACGACCCGGTGGGCAACCTGACGGCAGTGCACCAATACCGCACCATCCTGCCGGCCACCTTGGCCGCCCTGGAAGAAGACGCCGCCACCGTCACCATGTCGGTATACGGGACATCGGTAACCGAAGACGTATATGGCGAAGAAGACACTTCCGTCACCGGGGCAGTTTACGGCGCAGAAGCGGCATTGAATATCACAAGTGAAAACCCCGGCGACCAGGCCACCGTCAGCCAAGCGGTATACACGCCGGCCGACTGCCTGGACAGCGATATTTATCACCAGCCCACCTACTACACCTATGACGGGCGCAACCTGCCGCTAACAGCGGAAGACGCCCTGGGCAACACCGTGCGTTACGAATACGACGCATCCGGCAACCTGGTGCGGGTCACCGACCAGGACAACTATACCACCGCCTTTGCCTACGATCTGAACAACCAACTGACCGGCATCCGTTACGCCGACAACCGGCAGGTAGCGTTCAGCTACGACCCCCGGGGCTACATGACCGGCTTCACCGACTGGCTGGGCGAACACAGCTTCGAACTGGACCCCCTGGGCCGCATAACCCGGGTCACCGACTTTGCCGGCCGGGTACAGGAATACACCTGGACCGCCACCGGGCAAAAACAAAGCCAAACCTACCCCGACGGCAGCCGTGTAACCTATGAGTACGATCAATTGGACCGGCTCACCAGCGTCACTGACGCCTTCGGCCGCGCCACCATCTACGAGTACAACCCGGCGGGTGAACTGGTGGAACAACTGCTGCCCGGCGGCACCAAAACCAAATACCAATACGACGCTATATCGCAAATCACCGGGCTCAGGCACATCGACCCCACCGGCAGGGTAACCGGCTCCTACGCCTACACCTACGACCCGGCGGGCAACAAAATAGCGATCACCAAAAACGCCTTCGACGAAGACGAACTCGAAGAAACCGCAGCACAAACCTTCGCCTACGACGCATTGGATCAACTTACCAGCGTACATGAAGCAAGCGGCGCATACAAAAACTACTACTACGACACCCTGGGCAACCGCATTGCCCTGATCGAGCAGGAAAAAGAGCAAAAAGGGGCTAAATATTACCAGTACAACAACCTGAACCAACTAACCAAACAATACGACCACGACGGCGACATCAAATACTACAGCTACGACAACCGCGGCAACCTGACCGAAAAGCGCAGCGCAGGCAACATATTCAACACCTACGCCTTCGACGCCGCCAACCGGTTAATCGAAACAACCAACAAATTCGGCGACACCACAAACTACACCTACGACGGCCTGGGCAACCGCATCCAGACCATCATCGACCTAAACCACGGCGCCGAACACAACAACCGGCCGGTATACCCGCCGGGACCGGGCGGCCCGCCCGCCTTCGTCGAGGCACTCAAAGACAAAAACCCCGGGACGCCCTCCCACGGCGGCAACCCCAAACCCGGCTGGGACCACCAGTACAACCGTCACTACATGGCCCAGCATTACGTAATAGACTACACCAAACAATACGACAACCTGCTGCTCACCTACGGCGAGCACAGCCAGATACAGCGTTACACCTACGGGCTGAACATAGTAAGCATGGACTTTATAGCCCTTGACGACCACGACAACGGCTGGATCCCGCCGGGTATGGAGACCAACTACAAAGGGCAGTGGGACAGCCTGTTCTACCTGCACGACGACCTGGGCACCACCACCAAAGTAGTGGGCATCAACGGCAAAACATCGGCCCACTACAACTACGACGAATTCGGTCGTCCCCTGGGCGCGGTAAAACTGGACCCCAACTGGTCCGGTCCGGACAACGCCATCGCCTACACCGGCTACACCTACGACCACTTTGCGGAACTGTACTATGCCCAGGCCAGGTACTACCTGCCGGACACCGGCCGGTTCATCTCCCAGGACCCCTGGGCGGGAGACCTGAACCAGTCCGGGACACTGAACCCTGAACCCTGAACCCGTTTGGTCATTAAAATAAAAAAATGCAACAAATGGTAACAATCTTGTAAACTGGCTGTAATTGACATAAATTACAGATGGTGCATGATTTGCGCCAGGAGGGGGTTTAAGGGAGTATCGCAAACCCTTCCTTTTTTCTTTTTCTGCATGTGACAGTTTTGATACATACGTAAAAACATACGTAAAAATGACTTGCAATCCATTTCAGACAGAGTTAACATCAGACACCGTAGTAAAAATAACCTGTTTGAAATGGAAAGTTTGTGGCAGATAGGTTGTTGCGCCCTTGCGGGTCTGAAAAGACTAACGCTGTTATCTGAGGATATGTACATTGGAATTGATAAAAGGTGTAACGATGCGTTAGATTGGATTGATAGCTCTGGATTATTCGCTGAGCCATATGAATCGTCACCGTATTTATTTTATGATGATTCCGATGATGATTAAGAAATAACTTGACTATACCGACTACATAGTAAGAAGTAATTATAAGTACTTATAGGGGGTTTTTCTTTTGAAACAAAAGAACTTTTTATTATTTTCATGCCTAATGTTTATATTTTTCATTTTTACCCCGGCTGAAGTAACACAGGCCTATATTAACGACAAACACCCAGATTCAAACGCCTTAATGGAAAACAGCACTACTCCGGTATCTTTGCGTGATAATGAATTATACGGTTACACAGAAGATCAATTAAAACGTGCACTTGCATGCGGGGCCGTATACAAAAAAGTCACCAACATGCTACTTGAAAGTCAAAACACTAAATTTGTGTTCAATAAAGACTATAAAGTAAGGGACAAAATTTTGGACATTGAAGTAAGATGGGGTAAAGATGATTGGGACGGTATTTATTATTTTGATTTTTTAGACGTAAGCAGTTTTGAAAACTTGTTGCAGAAAAAGTTTATATATCCACCTGAAACACAAAACGAATCTCTTTCCGCCAAAGATTTTTTCCTTTTTATGTCCAAGCACCCAAATGTATTGGCCCGTGGATACGCTGTCAGTCCTAATAGAGATGACTACAGAGTTACGATCGTAGGGCTATATGTACCAAGAGAATTTGTAACACCTCACCTCAAGAAGGAGTTTATAGAATTTTGTAATGGTGCCGACGAAATATCCACCGAAAATGGGCTATACAGTTGGTGGGACTGATGAACAACAATATCATGTATGCAGACTCATGAGGCAATCATGCACTATGAAGCTACCGAAACCGGCGCGGTGAGAAAAAGCGGGGCTTTTGACAAATGCGGATTTACGAAATTAATAATCCCGAAAGCGACTCCAATCTACAGCTACCTAAAGAAGAATATACTGTCCGCTCAAAAGTCCTTAAGCGGTCAGCATTGCCGGCTGCTGTGAACCGGCGGGAGCGCCCAAAGGTGTACCCACCTCTAACCTGCTTGGTTTTCGACCGTATGGTTCACCAGGGGCTCAGCCTAATTTAGGATCTGAATTCCGGACTTTGGAAACTCCCGCAAAACGCCTTCGACGCAATTCATGCCGGCTTAGGTACTGGCATTTAAAGAACCGGGCCGATTTCCTGGCCCGGTTTGTTTTATATGTCTCTTTGCTATTTTTCCCCCAGCATCCGAGCCAGGTCGGCTTGGGGATCGCCGCTTATTAAATTCAACCCGAAACTCTTTTGCAGCACTTCCACCACGGTGGGGTGCAGGAATTCCGGCAGTTTTGGCCCGATGGTAATGTTCTGCACTCCCAGGCTGAGCAGCCCTAAAAGTATGGCCACCGCTTTTTGCTCAAACCAGGACAATACAATACTCAAAGGTAAGTCATTTACGGAACAATTGAAGGCTTCGGCCAGGGCCTGGGCAATGTGTACGGAAGAAATGGAGTTGTTGCACTGTCCCAGGTCGATGTAACGTGGAATATCGGTGCCTTCGATATTCCCGTATTCTATGTCGTTGAATCTGAATTTGCCGCAGGAAGTGGTAATGATTACACAATCTTTGGGAATCGAGGTGGCCAGGTCCCTGAAGTAGTCCCGGCCTTTGGTGGGCGCGTCACAACCGGCGATAACAAAGAACCTTCTGATTTTACCTGCCTTAACCGCATCCACTATCAGCGGGGCCAAAGGTAGCACGTTTTGATGATGGAAACCGGTAACCAGCTTTTCATCGGAATCCACATTTGCTTCCGGCAATGACAGGGCTTTTTCGATAATGGGCGTAAAGTTCTTATCCTTCAGCTTGGTTGCCCCTTCCACACCGGCCACCAGGTAGGTAAACATACGGTCGCCGTATGTCTTGTTGCGAATGGGCATTACGCAGTTGGTAGTGGCCAAAATGGCACCGGGAAACTTTTCAAAAACCTCGCGCTGGTCATACCATGCTTTACCCACATTGCAAATGGGCGTACTTATGCAGTTCGGGATAACCGTGCGCCGGAAGCATTTCCGAGTGAGTGTACACATTAATGCCTTTGCCCTCGGTTTGTTTTAACAATTCCTTTAAAGCCAGCAGGTCATGACCCGTAACAAGGATGCAGTGGCCTTCAATCTTGTTGTTGGTCACCCGCACCGGTTTGGGGATACCCAGTTCCGAGGTATGGGCCTGGTCCAATAAATCCATAACTTTTACACAGGCCGTACCAACCTTGAGGCACATATCGATATGGTCCTGAAGATGGAAGTTGGAGTTGGTCAGGGTGAGGAACAAGGCCTCGTGCGTGATGGCGTTGACTTCGGGACTATCATGCCCAAGCTCCCGGGCGTGCACCGCATAGGCGGCCATTCCCTTTAGACCCAGGATAATGGTATCCTGCAGGCTGGCAATGGTGGGGTCCTTGCCGCACACACCAATCTGGCTGCATCCCCCCGGAGGTGCATATTCGCACTGGTGGCAGTGCATTTGCTTTTTCTTCTGCGCTTCCGGTTTGTGCTCCGGTTTTTTGTTGAACAATTTATCCAGCACCGTTTGGATCACCCCTTTTACTTAGTTTTGTTTATTATTAGCCGAGTTCTTTATTACATGTAAAAAAGGCTTAAATCCATGACCGACTTAAAGCCTACTTTTTCCCATCCCCAAGGCGGCGCAAGACTGTATGACAGCCATTCAGACAATAAAAACACCGGGGTTTATTGTTAGGAAACACCCGGTGTTTATTATTGGTCAAATCTTTATGATCTATTAGGCTGCAATTTATTTAAATATAATCACGAATAGAATCAGCAAACCAATGCCCAGGGCCAGAGAGGTTTTAATCAGTTTCAACTCAATGGGCAATAAATCAAACCACTCGTCTTCCATAGCCTCAGCCGGAGTGGGGGTCTGCTGGGCTCGCATTGTTTCCAATTCAGCCATGGATTTTTGCCTCCTTTAAATCTTTTTTTACGCCAGGGGCGGCATAATACCTTTGTAGAACACCCAGGAGATGAACAGACCCACCCAGAGGATAAAACCAAACAAGGCCACGGCATAAACGGTTACAATGCGGCCCATTCCTTCCTGCCACAGCTTGCGCACATTGGTAACCAAACCAATGGAGAAGAAACACAGACCAAAGAAAATATTCCTCAGGGCGTTGGCTTGCGCTGAACCCGTATCCGCCGCTTTTACAGTATCCGGGTTGTTCAGGCCAAGCAGCAGAATGATTACGAAGGTCAAAACAAAACCAATGATAAATTTGGGGAAACGATCCCAAATTTCGCTGGCCTTAACTCCCATCTTCTGTTCTCCTGTTGCGCAAGCAGCCATTTTTTTCTTGTCACCAATACCGAACATGCACCAGATAACAGCCAGAATAAAAGCCCAGACACCAATAAAGATGTCAATAAACACCTTGGTGGTGGTGGCCGCCATCAAAATCCAGCCTTCTTGCCAGCTCACGCCCATCTCCTTGAGGGCTTTGGCCCGGATTAACGAATCGGTAATGGCGCCGCTGGCGACGGCGCCGCCGTCACTTTTAACGGCCAACCCCATCCAGGCTCCCGCCACCATGGGTTCTTGATACAGGATTAGCTGGGCCAGCCAGGGCAGGAATAACAGTTCCATGGCCACAAAGACGATGATCACCGCGGACAAAATAACCGGTACCACCGGACGGGCGCGAATGGCGGCGCCGGTGGCAATGGCGGCTGAAACACCGCAGATGGAAATACCCGAAGCCAGCGGAGCAGCCCATTCCGGTGTAAATTTAAAGTACCTGCGGGCAATGAAATATACAACCGCCCAGTAAATCAAATAAGCTTCCACTACGGCGCACAGGCCCCGTATGATCACGGTGGAGGCCAGGCCCATGGCGCCCAGGGTTTTAACGGCAATGGCGGCGCCCAGTACAACGATACCGGTTTTAATAAACCATTCAGGCTTGGCCGCCTCTTTCAGAAAGTTAGCGGCACCCATAAAAAAGTTACCGATAATTAGACCGATAATCATGGCGAAGATATAACCCATATCCCCCAATCCCATAGCCCAGGGAATATTATAACTGGCCAGTTTATCAGGGGTGGCGGCGATATAGGCAAATTTACCCAGGATAATGCAAGTATAGGTAATGGCGAAGATGATGGTGAATCCCGCCATATACCTTTTTACATTGGCGCCCATTATGGCGGAGGCGCCGGTGGTGCAGGCCAATAAAAACAGGTAGGTTAATATCAGTGACGCAAAGCCGGACAACCCTTCGAAATTGTCCGATATCGGGGCAATGGATTTGGATATGTCCATCCAGGTGTTGTCTTTGACCACCCAGCCCAACAGGTCCATGCCGAAAATAGGTCCAAGCCCCAGGGCAAAAATGAACAACCCCAGCCACGCCGCCCACCAGTCTTCATCTTTATGCATGGGTTTTCTTGCATAAGTGATATTTTCACCAACCATTTACAACGCACCCTCCTTTACTAAACTTTCTTGGCATGATAGAAAAAAATAGCCGCCATTCTTTTGAGCAGTCAACTAATAGAGCCATCACCTCCGGGAACAGAGCATTTTTACAACAATTAGCCAGTCTGGTATATTAAAACTATACTAAGCATGGCTAAGACTGATGACTACTATTACAGAAGTTTGAAAGAAGGGCTGCAGAAAGTGGGGTTTACTGACAGGTACAGTAATTAAAATCTAACGGGTGTCCTGTTTGGATGGGTGCTGGAAGATTAATGGAGTGCACAACTTACTTTCTATAATACTAAATGATAATCTTGTTTACAATCCTGTCTGCAAGCTGTTTTATCTGATGCTCAATCTCATATATGACGGTTATATAGTCCTCATCGCTTTTGCCTGTGGGATCATCCAATCCCCAATCTTCCCTGTGTTTGCAGGGGAGGTATGGGCAAGCGACATTACATCCCATGGTGACGACAATGTCAACCGGCGGAATTTCTGAAAGCAGCTTTGAATGCTGCGTTTTTTCCATGTCAATCCCGTAAAGCTGTTTCATCAACCGGACGGCGTCCTGGTTGATTTGCGGTTTTGTTTCTGTTCCCGCCGAATAGCTTGCAAAAACATCACCGGCCAGGTGTTTGCCCAATGCCTCCGCAATCTGGCTGCGGCAGGAGTTATGCACACAAATGAAAGCTACTTTAGGTTTGTCCATGTTGTATTTTCTCCTTCCGTTGTTTTATAACATTTGTTTAACAACATCCTCCTCCGTCTGAACAACCACAGCTCGGTTCGTTTCCGGTAAGCCAGCCCCAAATTACGGCGGCGGCGCATCCGACTCCGGAATCAACAGAGATGGCGTTTGCAGGGCAGTTCATTGCACAAGCGCCGCACTCCATACACCGGTCTTTGTCTTTTATCCGCGCCTTTTTATCTTCCACGCCGAATACTCCGTGGGGACAAACATCCGTGCACCTTCCGCAGCCGGTACATTTTTCAGCCGACAGACTGAGGGTTGCGACATTTTTCAAATACCTGTGTTTCATAGTAACCTCCTTATTAAGCCGACAGGGTTGCTGTCAATACCAACACAATCCCCACGACGGATGAAAAAGCAATTAACGGCACCGCTGCTTTCATTTCCTTGATTACGCCGGAAAAGGAAGTATATGTTGACGAGCCTGTGAAATTCATCGCCAAAAAGGCCGATAATGACGGCAGTACCAGCAGATATCCTATGGCCAGAAGCAGGAATTCCGGAGCAAACCAACCGTTAAACCAAATAAACCCTGCCGTCCAACACAGCCCCAGCAGCCAGCCCTTCCAGGCGAACGCCCGGCCGGGAATAAAGGGCAGGAGAGCGGGGGTGACAACGGTTCCCGTTACCACGGCGCCCGCATACACGATGAAATCCGCAAGCCCGAAAGGTCTGGCCGCAAAAAGGTTGATGAGGAACAAAACTCCCAAGACCATCAAAGAAGCCTTTGCGGCCGGCACCAGCTCCACAGGTGTGAGAACCAGCCGATCCCACATTGTAAATTTAACGGCGCGCATTTCTTCTGTAGCCATGAGCCCTGACTCAAGAAAAGCCTTTATATCACAGGCTCTTACAGGGCCGTAAACCACTGCAAAGCCGGTTTGCCTGGTCACCTCATGGGCGCTCACGCCGGGGGCGCCAAGCTGCGGCAAAATCAATTTTCTGTGCGATACCATCCCGGACAGACCTGTTTTTGATACGCGGTTGACCAGTTCATCAGTTCCGAACGTGCCTTTGCCGGCGGCGCACCAGACGTTGATGCCCTTCGTATCGAGGATCAGAATCCAGCAATTCAGCCCGGAAAGCTCTTTTCTCAAAGTATCGAAGGTCAGTTTGTAGTTTGCGCTGACCAGCACCGGGGACGTGTGATCGGGATTGCCGACGCTATAAAGCCCCGGATTAATCTTGTAATTCATCCTGCCTATGCCCCAGCGTGCTTTCCAGGTTCCGAGGGTGTCTTTGAAGTTAAGTTCCGTTGAAGCCGTAGGTATGTTGCTATGTGAAGCCAGGATTTCTCCCGTAATGGGTTCCATGGCGCAACATTCTTTACTCATTCTGATTCACTTCCTTTGCAGCAGTCCGTTTTTACCTTGCAGATGCAGTCTTCCTTGTCGGAGGTAATGGCGTGTAAAAACTGTATTGTTTTGCTTGCTATATCCGCATCAAGCGAGTAGTAAGTCCATTTGCCTTCGTTCCTGCCCTTAACGAGCCCGCATTCGCACAGGATTTTCATGTGATGGGACAACGTAGATTGGGACATCTTGAATTTCTCCAAAATCATGCAGGCACAAAGTTCACCACAGGAAAGCATATCCACAATCATGGCTCTTTTGGGAGCGCCCAGCGCCTTGAACACTTTTGCATGTTCCGAATAATAATCCATTGCGGCACCTCAAATCTAAAATCTTCGATATGACTATTGTAGGCGTCAAATCGAAAAGTGTCAATATGAACTGTTTAAGGAGAGCATCATTCCCAAAGAGAAATCACCGCACTGAACAGCGGTGAACAGCAAAGAATGGCATTTGATTATAAATGTTTACATAAAAAAAGTGTATACAGGCCAAAGCATATAATATCTTTATCGTGGATTTTGATTAATAAATAATGTTTATTTGCTCTATTTATTCAAATTATGCTAATATATTTGAGTGAGGCAAGGGGCTTAGCTTGCATTAACATTGGGGCGTAGCCAAGCGGTAAGGCACCGGACTCAAAAACCGTTGGATAACCTCCATGCCGGTTCGACTCCGGCCATCGGCACCAGAAACAATCGCTCTTAAAGCCGCGATACAAGCGGATTTGAGGGCTTTTTTCTTTTCTGGCGGCACCTTTTGTTTGCCGCCCTTCATACCGTCACATGAACCATTTTGCGCAAATTTGCAGTGCTCTCAGCCCCCTATTTACCTGGCATTCCGCCGTTTTGGAGGGATGTCAGGAGGGATATACGCCGATGATAGCGTTGGCCGAAGCGACCTTGGAGCTGAAATCCAGGTGGGTGTAGATATTCGAGGTAGTGGAAATATCACTGTGCCCCAACCACTCCTGGATCTCTTTCAGGCTGACTCCGTTGGCGTACAACAGGCTGGCGCAGCTATGGCGCAGAAAATCCAAACGTTTGGATTTTGTTCTTGTTAAGTAAAGTATACTGACGTAGACGAAGTCGAGCGTTGGTACCTGGAGCGAACATAGGAGGCCCATTCAAAGAGCGAGCGAGGCGGAGGATAAGCGGTGAATCTGTTTGAGGCCCGAAGGGCCGAGTTATGCAGCCGCCCGGAGCCGAGCGAGCTCGTCCATTTATAAGGCCGAATCAGTGAGCGGAAGGTACCAACGCTCGACTTTTTTATTGTATACTTAGATAGAACATTTCAATTGGCGGCGAAGAAGTTATTTGTTGGAAAATAACAACCTGGAGGGTCGGGCTAATGTTTTTAAATAAGGTCCCCGTTGACCTGGGGGGAATTCTGCAAGCGCATTGGAGTTTATTTTGGGAGAATGTTTCGGACTCTTTGCTGGTGGTAAATGAAAATGATGAGGTGGTTTTTTATAATAAACCTGCTCAGGTACTGTTTAATGATCTCGGTTATAAAAAACTGGATATTAAGGCTTTAGGGATTGCTTCATCTTTGAGTGAAGGTAAACCAAAGTATAATTTGCGGGTTAAAGTGGAGAATGCGATTATGATAATTAATATATTACCCATGGGGGATAGATATTGTTTAATTATTATTCAGGATATCACTAAATTAGAGAATCTTGAGCATAAACTGGAAGCAATTGAAGAAACCAATAAAGAACTTAATGATATCATCGATTTAAGTGCGGATGGTTTGGTGAGCGTAAACGGCAACGGCATTATTCTACGCATGAATAAAGCTTATGAAGATATTGTAGGCATAAAAGGTGAAAATTTTGTAGGGCGTCCCGTACGCTGTTTGAAGGAAGAAGGATATCTGCCCGATTTAGTTTCCAGTCATGTGATTACAGACTTAAAACCCAAAAACCTGTTTTTACGTATTCGGGATAAGGACGTGCTGTTAACCGGCAGACCGGTATTCAACAATAGCGGTAAGTTAATCAGGATTGTGGCTAATATTCGGGATCTTTCCGAACTGAATAAATTAAAAGAAGAAATTAAAAATTATAAACAATTGACTGAACGTTATCAAACCGAACTAAACTGTTTCCGGGCCAAATACAGTGAAAAACAAGTGGTGGCATCGAGTTATTTAATGCGTAAAACCCTGGAGTTTGTTATGCAAGCTGCTCAGGTTGATGCTAATGTGCTCATCTGTGGTGAATCTGGAACGGGTAAAGAAGTTATAGCCAAAATAATTCACCAGAGTGGTAATAAAAGAAAGGGACCTTTTATTAGTATTAACTGTGGAGCTATTCCGGCCAATTTATTGGAGTCCGAATTATTTGGTTATGAGCCGGGTGCTTTTACCGGGGCCAGTAAAACCGGACGTGTTGGGTTGTTTGAAGCAGCTGCGGAGGGTATCTTGTTTTTAGATGAAATTGGTGAAATGCCCCTGGAATTACAGGTTAAATTACTTCGTGTAATTCAGGAAAGGACCTTTCGCCGGGTAGGGAGTAATAAGGAAAAAGAACTAAAGTCCCGCCTGGTGGCCGCTACCAATCGCGATCTTAAAAAAATGGTGGATAAGGGAAGTTTCAGAAAGGACTTATATTATCGTTTAAATGTGATTCAAATTCATGTTCCGCCATTGAGGGAAAGGAAGGAAGATATTCCTCCCCTGGTTAATCAATTTTTAAATAAATTTAACACCAAGTACAAACTAAACAAAAAAATCCCTGATCATATCATGGTCCAACTTCTCGCCTATGATTGGCCCGGAAATGTTAGAGAACTGGAAAATGCCATTGAACGATTGGTTGTTTTTAGCCAGGGAGCATTGTTGGAGCCGGAATTGATGCGCGAGGCGATACTGGGTAATCCCATTATGGACAATTACGTGCCCATCACCGGTTCTCTGCAAACGGTGCTTGAGGAAACAGAACGACGTTTGATTTTAAGCGTTTATAAAGAATGCGGCAGTACAAGAAAAACCGCCTTAAAATTGGGGGTTAGCCAACCTACTATCGTTCGAAAATTACAAAAATATATGAAATAAAAAAAATTAAGTAAAAAAAGAAAGTTGCCCATGCAGGTGTGAATCGGCGATGCACCATTGTATCGCCGATTCACACTGTATTTTTTGTCGGAATTATCAGTTATTTTAAATTGCGATGCAACTGTGAATCGCTTTTTTAGATCTGAATGTTGTTGATTGTTGGTTGATTCGAGCATTTGCTTCTGGCATTTAGTTTGCAATTATTCAAGGTAAGGCAGAAAGATTTTGGAAAGGAGGGCAACGGATAGTATTTTCCCTAACATTATTCTTTGGAGGTGTTTGATTGTGAGAAAAAATACAATCTTGAGCGTGTTTTTAGTTTTGGCGTTGGTGTTAACTTTGGCTGGTTGCGGTGGAGGTGGTGCGTCAACTGAAAGTAAGCCGGGTGAAAACGCTAAAGACCAAAAAGTGTATAAGTTAAAACTTGGTCACGTCGGGCCGGCCAATTCGGACCACCCCTGGGAAAAGTACGCGCTGGAATTTGCCGGGAAAATTAACGAAGCAACGAACGGGCAGGTGATTGTAAATACTTACCCGGGCAGCCAGTTGGGAGCCGACAGAGAAATGACCGAGGCGTTACAGCAGGGAACCATGGAAATCGGCCTCATTAGCACCATTGCCATGGGTAACTTTGTGCCTGAACTCCAGGTGTGGGATATGCCCTATATCTTCCCCGGCGATAACGCCAAGGTGGATGAAATATTGGAGGGGCCGGTGGGCAAGCAGCTGGCCCAAGCCGCGGAGTCCAAGGGGTTGAAGATTCTTGCCTACTGGGAGAATGATTGGCGGAATATGTCTAATTCCAAGCGGGTGATTGAAAAGGTGGGTGATTTAAAGGGTCTGAAGATGCGGGTGGTGGAAAACCAGCCGTCACTGGATTGGTTTAAACGCGTTGGTGCCATACCGACGCCAATGGCATTCAGTGAAGTTTATACGGCGTTGCAACAAGGAACCGTGGACGGCCAGGACAACGGCACTGTATTAACTTATGGAAGTAAGTTTTACGAAGTTCAACCTTATTACACTGTAACACATCATATTTATTGCCCTTTGGCTTTTGTGGTCAGCGCAAAAACATGGGAGGCGTTGTCTCCGGACCTGCAGGAAAAAATAACCCGTTTAGCGGTGGAACTGGGCAGGGAGCAGCGTAATTACAATCGTCAAAAAGCTGAGCAGTACTTGAATGACATGGAAAAATCAGGAGTCAAGGTTGTTCGGGATTTACCTGCTGAAGCTCTGAAAGGATTTCAAGATAGCGCCCAGGGTACTTATGACGCGCTCGGTTCTTCCATTAGCAAGGAATTGATTAACGCGATGCTGGAGTATAGGAGCTAATATCTACATGAAACGGTTGACTAGACTGGAAAATATTGCCCTGGGGATTTTGCTCCTGTCCATGACTGCCTTTTCCATCATTCAAGTGGTGACGCGTTATATATTTAAAATTCCTTTACCCTGGATTGAAGAGCTAACCAGGTACTTGATGATTTGGATGGTGTTTATTGCCTCTGCTCTGGCGGTTAACCAGAGAGCGCATTTGAAGGTGGATATCTTTGAATTAATCCTGTCCAAGAAAAAATTTTGTTATTTAAATATCGGGGTACAATGTTTGATTGTTCTATTTGCGCTGTTTTTCGTGGTTGCAGCATTTCAATTTCTCAGGGACCAGCTAAGCGCCGGCCAGGTTAGCCCCGCTATGCAGGTATCGATGGCCTGGCCGCTGACGGCCCTGTTGGTTGGTGGTTTACTAATGGTTGTGCAGGGGGTGTACCTGGTTTACCGGTTGCTTATGAACAAGGTTGAGCACCGGTAGCGGAAAGGGGTGTTCAGGTGACAGCGGCAGTGTGGTTAATTTTAATTTTCTTGCTCTTGGTTGTAGCGGGAATCCCCATCGCTTTTTGCTTTGGCATTGCTTCCGTATTCTTTTTGTACACGGTCATGCCCGGTACCAATGCGGTGATCATTAGCAGGAGCTTCGGGGCACTAGATTCCTTTCCGCTGCTGGCCATTCCTTTCTTTATTCTGGCGGGTGATTTAATGAAAGAGGGGGGAATTTCCCGCCACCTGATTAATTTCGTCAATATATTTGTGGGAAAAATAAGAGGCGGTTTGGCCCATGTAACTGTGCTGGCCAGTACCTTTTTCGGGGCCATCTCCGGATCATCGGCGGCCACGGTGGCGGCCATCGGAGGAATTATGATCCCCGAAATGGTCAGGCGGGGCTATGATCGTAATTACGCGGTGGTGGTCAGTGCGGCGTCGGGTTTTATCGGGATCCTCATCCCGCCAAGCATACCCTTGATAGTTTACGGCATGAACGCCGAGGTTTCTGTGGCCAAGCTTTTTTTAGGAGGAATTGTGCCCGGGTTATTAATGGCGCTTGGATTTATGGTGGTCAATCACTTTATGACCCCCGGATATAGCAGTAGCAGCCGGGATAGCAATGCCTCCAACACGGATGCTGTTTTGGCAGGCGGGGGTAAGACGGCCGTAAGGGCAATCCCGGCTCTGGTGATGCCTTTGATTATCCTGGGCGGTATTTATTCAGGGGTTTTTACGCCCACTGAAGCTGGAGCGGTGGCGGTTGTTTATGGAATACTTGTTTCAGTGTTTTATTATCAAAGCATGGGGCTGGCAAAATTGTTAAACATTAGCAGTGCTTCCGCCCTGACCAGCTCGGTTATTTTAATTATCATCAGTTTAGCCGGGGTTCTCGGCTGGATAATTACAATTCAAAGAGTGCCGGCGTTGATTACAGAATTTGTAATATCCATGACCCAAAACCCGATTGTTGTACTGATGATGTTGAATGTCTTTTACCTGGTTTTAGGAACATTTATGGAGACAGTAACGGCTATTGTGATTACCACCCCGATTTTTTTACCGTTAATTCAAGCGTTGGGTATTGATCCCGTACATTTTGGGATTATCCAAACCACCAACCTGTGCGTGGGTCTGATAACTCCACCGATGGCGCTTAACCTGCTCATGGCTTCGAAAACGGGGGGTATTTCCGTGGGCCAGGCAATTAAACCCTTGCTTCCATATTTTATTACGGCCATTGTGGTTCTGTTGCTGGTGACCTATATCCCGGCGCTGTCGCTTTTTTTACCTGACATGTTAATGGACTAGGCTTAATTAGTTAACCCATATTACGAGGAAGGTGGGAGTGTTTGGAAAATAGAATCCGGCTGCTGCAGAGAAATATGCATCAATCAGGCATTGATCTGGCCATCGTCATGCAGCCCAGAGACCTGTATTACTTTGCCGGTACGGCGCAGCCCTGTAATTTAATCATACCCGCCCACGGCGATCCATTACTGCTTGTACGCCGGGCCTGGGATTTTGTATGCCGGGAAACCCGGCTGCCGTCTTCCCAGTTGCGCGTGGGGGAAGGGTTTCAGCAAATAAAGCAGCTGATCTCTGAATTACCTTTTAGCGTGCGCACTATTGGATTAACCTTTGATGCGATTCCGGGCAGTTTATATAAAAAAGTACAGACCTGTTTCTCTCACTGCAGCATGGTGGATATTACGCCGCTAATATTACAGCAAAGGGCGGTTAAAGACGAGGCCGAAAGGGAGGCGGTAAAGAAGGCCGCCGCACTTTACCGGGTTGTCCACCATACGGTGATGGCTAATTTGCGGGCCGGCCTGAGGGAGATTGACCTGGCAGCGCTCATTTTAAAGGTGTTACGTGAGCATGAAGCGGAAACGATTATTCGCAACCGGCGCTGGGATGCCTCTTTGCCGCCGGATGGATTAGTGGTTTCGTCAGCTAACTTGTGGGAAATATCCGGTCACGCCATGACGGTTACCGGGGTGGGTTTATCATCCGCCCTGGCCTGGGGGGCTTCTAACACAACGATTGCTAAAGGTGATCTGGTGGTGGTGGATATAGGGATCAATTTACATGGTTACCAGGCTGATATTGCCCGAACGTATTGCGTGGGAAAAGCTGACGCCAGACAAAAAGAGATTATGGAAATGGTGCGGGACATTCAAAATGCAGCACTTGCCGCCATAAAACCCGGCCGGCAAGCCGGGCAAGTTTATGAAGCTGCCTGGGGAAAGGCAAAGGAACTAAAAGTGGAGCAGTATTTTCAAGGATATGAAAAGATGCAGGGAAATTACATCGGGCACGGGATAGGCCTTGAATTGGACGAACCGCCCGCGCTGCAGCTTGGCGATCAAACGGAACTGTTGGAGGGCATGACTTTGGCGGTGGAGCCCAAGATAATCATTCCCAAATGGGGGGCCGTCGTCCTGGAGGATGATGTATTGGTTACCGCCGACGGTTATGAGTTGCTGTATACTGTGCCCCGGCAATTATTTGAAGTATGAATGGGAGGCATGAGCGGATTGATACTAACCGGAGGTGAAGATATTGGCTACCGCCAAGAAACAAATTACTGTACCTGAAGCGGCGGCAATGATTCCAAATGATTCCACTGTGTGGACCGGCGGGTGGACTGTGGTGCGCAAACCCATGGCGCTGGTATATGAACTAATTCGCCAGCGGAAAAAAAACCTGCACTTGATTGCCAACCCTGGCGGGCCGGAGATCGATTTGCTGGTCGGGGCGGGCTGCGCCGATATTACCGAGTGTAATTATATTGGCAGTGAGGTTTTTGGGCACCCTTATAATTTTCGCCGCCACTTGGAAGGAGAAAGCCGGGGCAGGCTTAATCACGATGATTGGACGGTGCAAACAGGTGCTTTGCGAATTATGGCCGGGGCCATGGGGCTTCCGTTTATCCCCACCATGTCGTTGAAAGGTTCCGATATCACCAACTTGGAGCTGGACGGTTTGCGGGAGCTAAGGGGTAAGGATAGCCGGATCCCCAAAAAAAAGTTGCAATTTATCCGGGATGTGTTTTGGGAAGGAGAGATGGTGGCCCTTATTCCTGCTTTAAGGCCGGACGTCTGCCTGATTCACGCACAGGAGGTGGGCGACGACGGTACGGTGCGTATTCAAGGTGGAGTATTTTTGGATTACTACGCAGCCAAAGCGGCTAAACTGACCATTGTTTCGGCCGAGCGGATTGTGCCCGGGGAAGCGCTGGAGATGGTTCCCGAAGCCAATACAATTCCCGGTTTGGTGGTCGATTACATTCTGGAAGTGTCTTACGGTGCTCACCCGACGGCGGTGTACGGGTTTTATGATAATGACCCCTGGTGGTTTAAGGAATATTTAACTGCTTCCAGGGATGCCGCCATGTTTGATCAATGGTTGAATAAATGGATTTTCGGCCCGGCCGATTTTAATGATTATCTTCAATTGGTTGGGCTGCGAAGGCTGCAGCACTTAAGGTCGAACACGGTGCTGGGATATAACAGTCATATTAAAAGACGTTTGGATAAGTTAGAGGAGGTGAACTGATTAGTGGCTGTTGGAGCATTGCGGAGTAGTCCGGCTCGGGAACAAACGGTGACAAGTTACAGCCGGCTGGAAATGATGGTGGTGGCGGCCAGCCGGTTGTTGCGCAACAATGAGACAGTGTTGGTGGGAACTGGGCTGCCGCTTGTGGGGGCGATACTGGCTAAAAACACTCACGCCCCGGAAATGGTGATCTTGATGGAAGCGGTAGCCTTTGACAGTGACCCCCGGGCTTTGCCTTTTTGTGTGGCCGATCCCAGAGCCGTGTATAAAACCCGCTGGGTGCCCACCGCGGTCGAGGTGATGGGGCAATTCCTGCAGAGTGGAGAAGTTGATACCGGTTTCCTGGGGGGGGCTCAGGTGGACAGGTATGGTAATTTAAACTCAACTTATATTGGCGGTGACTATTTTAGGCCGCATAAACGCTTTGAAGGCTCGGGTGGGGCGTGTGATATCGCGGCTTTGTCCGGGAGAACGATTATTACCGTGGCTCATGAAAGGCGAAGATTTGTGGAAACCATTGATTATATCACCAGCCCCGGCTGGAAATGCCGGGATCTTACCGGCAAAAACATGGTCGACCGCAAGCACCTTGGTTTGCGGGGCGGCCCTTACGCGGTGGTGTCAACGTTGGGAATAATGAAATTTGCTCCGGACACCCATGATATGTACGTTGATGGATATTATGCCGACCTGGGAGTAAACCTGGAGCTGATTAAGGCGGAAACTGCTTTTGATATTGATGTTTCCCGGGCTACCCCTGTTCCCCCGCCCACACCGCAAGAATTGAGCGTGTTGCGAAATAAAGTGGACCCCGAAGGTATCTACATGAAATATTAAAAAGGTGTGAGATGTTTGCGGGACTTGGAAAACTGGTTAATCCGGTTTGACGCCGGAGATGAAGTAGCCCTGGGAAAGCTGTTAAACGCTGTGGAAAACAATAACGAACTTAAAGTAAAGATTATGCCATATATCGAATCAAGGGCGGGTACAGCTTATATCATAGGCATAACCGGGCCGCCGGGAGTGGGAAAAAGTACGCTATTGGATAAAATCGCTTTACAATTCGCCCGGGCGGGCCAGCACCTCGGGATTGTCTGTGTGGATCCTTCCAGCCCTTTCAGTGGCGGGTCCTTACTGGGGGACCGGGTAAGAATGCAGGTACTGCAGCAGCAGGACAACGTATTCATCAAAAGCCTGGCCACCAGGGGTAACCTGGGCGGTCTGGCCCCGGCCACCGAAGATGTGCTGCGCCTGATGGATGCCTTTGGCAAGGAGATTATTATTGTTGAAACGGTGGGGGTGGGCCAGGCGGAGCTTGATGTGCTGCACTTGGTAGATACGGTGGTATTGGTTACTTTACCGGGGCTGGGCGATTCCTTGCAGATGCACAAGGCGGGGATCATGGAAATAGCCGATATTTTCGTGGTTAACCAGGCTGATCGGCCGGGAGCGGACGATACCGCACGGGAACTAAAACGGATATTGGCTGAGAACAGCGGGGTTGAATGGGAAACTCCGGTAGTACAAACAATGGCTTTAAACGATGTGGGGACGGAAGAATTGGTGGCCGCCCTGTCCCGGCACCGCGAGTACCTGGTGCAATCCAATCAGTGGTTGGAAAAAAGAGAAACACGGCATTTGAAGCTGTTGAACGCCATCGTCCTTGGTCATGTTCAAGCTGCTTTGGACAAGGCGAGGCAAGAAAATCGGGAATTACAAAAACTGATCGATCAAATGGTGCGCGGTGCGGTTAGTCCCTACCAGGTCGCCGCCGACATATTAAAGCATGTTTTCAATGTTGTTCAGGGCAACGATGTTAATCACTAGAAAAGAAATTCCTGGTATTGGTGCATTGCGGGCACGTAATACCAGGGAGTAAAAAATTTTTATCATTACTCACTTACAGCATATCAAAAATAGCTTACGAGATCCAGTGGAGGTGTTTTAAATGGAGGAGCAAAAAAACCAGCTATTTAATCAACAGGTAATTGAACATATAAAAAAGGGTAAGGAAGTTTGGATGCAGGAAACGCTCAAAAATAAAGCCGGGGATCAAGAGTATTTTACCGAAGCGGGGATTCCAATAGAGCTGTTATACACGCCTGCTGATATTGGGGACATGATGTATGAGCGGGATCTGGGTTTCCCCGGAAATAAGCCTTTTGTCAGGGGTGTATACCCCAACATGTACCGGGGCAGGCTGTTCACGGTTAGACAACTGGCCGGCTTTGGGGCGCCTGAGGACTGTAATCAAAGGATTAAATTCTTACTGGCTAACGGGGCCACAGGGGTGAACATTGTCTTTGACCTGCCCACAATCAGGGGCTATAACTCGGATGACCCGGAAGCGGAAGGTAACGTGGGTGTTTGCGGAGTGGCCATAGATTCTCTGCAGGATATGGAAGCCTTGTTTGATGGCATCCCAATTGATCAAATATCTTCTTCAGTAGTTACCCATATGCCCAGCACCACCGTGGCGTTAATGGCCATGTATGTAGTGATGGCCGAACGGCGAGGTATTCCCTTGGAAAAATTGTCCGGTACCAATCAAAACGATTTTCTAATGGAGACCACCATTGGTAGCGCGCCCGAGATACTGCCGCCCAAACATTCCTTCCGCTTGCAGTGTGATGCTATTGAATATGCGGCCCATAATTTACCCCGGTGGAATCCGGTAAGTTATAACGGCTACAACTTGCGCGAGGCGGGGACCAACGCTGTTCAGGAAGTGGCCATCGCCATTGCCAATGCCATAGCCACAGCGGAAGAGTTGATCAAACGAGGTTTAAAAATTGATGATTTTGCCCCGAGGCTTTCTTTCTTCTGGGATCTCTGCAACGACTTCTTTGAGGAAATAGCCAAGTGCAGGGCCTCCCGCAGGGTTTTCTACAAGGTAATGGCGGAGAGATTCCAGGCCCGGGACCAGAAATCCATGCTCATGCGCTTTCACGTGCAAACCGCCGGGATTACTTTGACTGCGGCGGAACCATTAAACAACATCGCCCGTTCCGCCATTCAAGGCTTGGCGGCAATTTTAGGCGGAGCACAATCGCTGCACATTGATTCTTACGATGAAGCGTACTCCGCTCCCACCGAGGAAGCGGCACTGGTATCCTTAAGGACGCAACAAATTTTGCAGGTGGAAACAAATGTAGTGAATACCGTAGATCCTTTGGGCGGCTCTTATTATGTCGAATACCTGACCAACGAAATGATTAAGAAAATAGAAGATTATATTGCTTTAATCGAAAGCAAGGGCGGGTTGGTGGCGGCTGCGGACAGCGGGTGGTTACACCGGGAAATTTCTGATTTTGCCTACCAGCAACAAAAAGATTTTGAAAGCGGCGCGAGAAAAATCGTGGGGGTCAACTATTTTGCTGCTGAAAATAGCGCAACCAAAGCAATTGATGTATTCCGTTATCCGGCTGCCGAGGAGCGGCAAAAGGCGAAATTACGCGCCCTGCGGGAGAAAAGGGAGCGCCGGCAGGTTGAAAAAGCGTTGGCTGCTTTGCGGGAAAAATGCCACACCGATGCGAATATTATGCCGGCCATGATCGATGCCGTACGGGCTTATGCCACGCTGGGCGAAATTGAAGACGTTTTTCGGCAGGAATTTGGTCTCTGGCAATTCCCATTGGTTTAAATAATATATGCAGGGGGATGAATGATATAATATGGAAAAGAAAATTAAAGTTGTGATGGCTAAATTGGGCCTGGACATACATTGGCGTGGAGCGGTGGCGGTATCCAGGATGCTTAGGGATGCGGGTATGGAAGTAGTTTACCTGGGCAACCAGTTTCCGGAACAAATAGTTAACGCGGCTATTCAAGAAGGTGCGGATGTGGTAGGTTTGAGTACCCTGGGGGGGAACCACCTTACCCTGGGACCAAAAGTGGTGCGGCTTTTACGGGAAAAGGGAGTAGATGACGTTGTGGTTTTAATGGGCGGGGTTATTCCGCCGGAGGATATCCCTCAACTTAAAGCAAAAGGCATTGCCGGGGTATTTGGCCCGGAAAGCCGGATTGAGGATATCGTGCATTTTATTCATGAGCAGCTAAAACAATTTGCTTCTTGAAACGCTGCGTTATGTCGGCATAGGTTGTGGGAGCAAAATTATTTCCACAGCCTATGCATTATTCAGTCACGAGGAGGTTTGAGTAATGAGATTAGACGGTAAGGTGGCGATTATTACCGGCGGAGCTAACGGTATTGGTTTGGCGGCCGCCAAAATGTTTCTGGACGCCGGAGCCAGAGTGGCGATAGTGGATTTTAATGAAAAAGCGGGCCATGAAGCGCTGGTGCGGTTGGACGCCGGTGACCGGGCCAGGTTTATCAAAGTTGATGTCACTTCCACTGCGGACGTTCATAACATGGTTGAGGATACGCTTAATGCCTATGGAGTGATTGATATACTGATTAACAATGCGGGTATAACTATTGATGGTTTTTTGGTGACCATGGAGGAAGAAGCCTGGGCCAGGGTGGTTGCGGTTAACTTGACTGGTGTTTTCAATTGTACCAAGGCGGTGGCCAAGGTAATGCGAGAACGGGGGAGCGGGTGTATTTTGAACGCTTCTTCGGTGGTGGGGTTATACGGCAATATCGGGCAAACCAATTACGCTGCCACCAAGGCGGGGGTAATCGGCATGACTAAAAGCTGGGCCAAGGAACTGGGCACTAAGGGGATCCGTGTCAATGCAGTGGCCCCCGGCTTTATAGTCACGGATATGACTGCCCAAGTACCGCCAAAAGTATTGGATTTGATGAAAAATAAGACTCCCCTCAAGTGTTTGGGTAAACCCGAAGATGTGGCAGCGGCCTATTTGTTTTTAGCTTCCGACGGCGCAAGGTTTGTAAACGGAGCCGTTTTGAGTGTTGACGGTGGTTTGGTATTGTAATATTTACTTCTTTTGCATGTTTTATCAACGCGGCACAAAGATTACGCAACACAAAAGACCGGTTTTAACCGGTCTTTACTAATTTCAGTTCAAATTTCGAGAACCAAATCGCTTAGACTGTTATAGCTACCAGTTTTTTTTGCTAGCCCTGGCTATAGTATAGTTGGGGCTAAATCATTGATAAGCAAAAGGTGCTCGGCCCATACCCCGAACGGGCGCGTTCAAATTAGCGCCTCTCCTGTTTTCAATCTCACCCGCCGTTGTCTTCCCGTTGTTAAATCAGGCTGCTCATTTAACTGAGCTTGCCCCGTTAAAATAGACACGTTAAACGGCGGGATACTGCATATTTCAGAGTTTTTGGCCGCCCTTGACATGGAGCCTCTGGGCCAGTGTTTCCGTAAAGGCCGGGGGCAGGCCGACTGCG